>Ga0209922_100618_pt1 | contig 42641 bp, 52 predicted proteins | sample ThiBiot_500_biof_FD_183946 | JGI IMG/M metagenome (GOLD analysis project Ga0209922, IMG submission 183946) | Wastewater bioreactor microbial communities from Cape Town, South Africa - Thiocy_expt_500_biof (SPAdes) | ecosystem: Engineered > Bioreactor > Thiocyanate-remediating > Anaerobic-Aerobic ... | reverse complement strand
CATAAAGGTCACGTTCTCCGGCGTGATAACCATCACACGAACCGTCACCATCGAGCAAGCCGAGTCGCTTGCCTACCTGCTGACCGAGGCCGCTCAGGGCGGCGTGTGCGGCCTGGGCGTGATCCTTGACCGTGGCGAGACCATCCACGCCAAGCCCTACGCACTTGGCGTGATGCTGACAATCACCACGCGCACCCTGGTGATGCCGCGCCGCCTGACGGACGATGCCGCGCGCGCGCTGGCCTTCGCGCTGGAAAAAGCCAGCGAGGCCGCTCAGGTCTACGCCGGGATGCGCTACACGATCAGCTGATCGGGGCCCGGTGGCTCGATACGAATACGGCCCGGCCGCAGGCGCTCCGGGTGGTGCGGAGCCGCGCCTTGCGGCGCTGCGACTGCCTGACTTCATGCGCTTGGAGGGCTCCGAGCTGGTGTCCCTGCTGCACGTGCTGCGTGACCCGCTGTCGGTTCACCTGTACCTGTTGCTGCTGGTGCAGATGCAGTACAGCGATGGCCATTTTTTGGGCACCTACGCTCGCCTGATGGACCTGATGACCCCGCCGAAGCCCGAGCGCGGCCGGCGGCGCGCTGGGCCGACGTACAAGCAGCTGCGCAACGCGCTGGAATCACTGGTGAGCGCCGGCATGGTTCGGCGCGATGAACGCAACGCCGAACAGGGCCAGCTTCGCCTGTGGCTGGCGAGCCGAAAGAAGTCCAAGAAGACCGCATAGACGCACCCCACAACCAACGCCCGCGAGGCTTTACAACCTCGCGGGCGTCGTCGTTTCTGGGCAACTAGAGGGCAGGATTTAGGGCAGGGTACGCGATCAATCTAGCTGCCTTAGAGGCCGCATATAGACTGCGCTGGCAGCTACAATAAACGTAGCATTTCGCCTATTTAGGGCAGGGTATAGGGCAGGGGTATCACTGAGGAATTCTTTCTCTATCTACGCGCGCGTAGGGCCTGAAAATCCCCCGACTTGTTCACCGACTTATCAACAGGCCCCGCAAGCGGGGCAGGGCATGGCCCCGGGGCATGCCTGCTGCGCGGCATGCCAGACGCGCCGGGCCGAAACCGGCGCCGCGCCGGCGAGGCGCTGCAAAACAGCCGTCACCAGTGATCGGGGATTGCGATGCGCCGCGACGGACTCACCAGAACGCGCCAGGAGCCGATTTTTTTGAACCCTGTGGGGGTAGGGTGCGGCAGGCCATAGAATCGCGCCAGGGCGCCAATCCTGCCGATCCATAGGAGATCGGAAATGCGTGTTTGGCAGCAGGTGGTATTTCAGACCGAGGAAGACCCGCGCACCGGCCAGGCCGGGACGGTGGTCGGCACGAACGCGAACGACCCCTACCGCGTGGCCGTGGCCTGGGATTCCGGCGTTACAGAGCTGGTGGCCGTGGCTGACCTGCGGGCGCTGTGACATGGCGCTGATCGGTCACACAGCATGCACCGAGCGCGAGTGCGGCGCGGCTGACATACCGGTTTACCGCACTGCCGGCGGCAAGGTCTACGCGGCGTGCCATCGGTGCGAAATGACCCAGCAACCGAAACCCGGCAGCGCCGCGCATCGGCGCCTGCTGGCGCGCATGGTGCCAGTCGCGGCCGATGATCCGGCCGCGCCGCCCGCCGACCCGGCACCCGACCCCGGCAAGCTGCCCGAGCGCGTGAAACGCGCCGCCGGCGGCGCGTTCAACCTGGGGGCGCTATGACCGAGCCGATGAATCCCGACCTGGTACAGCTGGCCGGGTTGCAATTCGACCCGGCCGGCGACGCGGGCAGCATGCCCGGCCAGGACCCGAACACCGACTCGGCCGGCGACGGCGCCGCCACGGCGCATCTTGATGCCGCTGTGTCGGCGCTGGCGCTGGGCATCCTGCGCACCATGCGTACCGTGCTGTCTCGCCGCCTGCCCGAGCTGCGCGACGAATGGCCGGATGAGGTGCTTCGCGGCCCGGCCGATGCGCTGCCACCGGTAATGAAGCGCTACGCCGGCCAGGTCAGTGAGTGGGCCGACCGCTTCCCTGAGCTGGTGGTGCTTGGGGTGTCGTGCATGCCGCTCGCCATGGGCTACATGGCGGCGGTCGAAAAGCACGCACGCACCGTGCAGGACGTGAGCCCGAAACCGGCGCCCGACCGGCAGGGCGCGCCGCCGCCGGCCAGCACGGCACCGCAACCGGGGCCGGATGGCGTTTACCGTGTCGGCTAAGGCGCTGACGGTGGCCGCGTTCGGCGCGCGCGGCACCGGAAAGACGGCATGGATACGGCAGCAGCTGGCGAGCGCGGCGCCGCCGCGCTTGATGGTGTGGGACTTCAAGCACGATGCGAGCCTGCGCGACGTGGGCACGCCCTATGCCGATTGGCGCGCCTTCGTGTCCGCGTGCGGCCGGCCGGCGTTCCGCGCCAGGTGGCTGGTCGATCAAGGGCGCGACGTTCACCAGCAGTTCGAGGCGTTTTGTCGCGTGGCGTGGGCGGCCGGCTGCCTGACGATGTTTGTTGACGAGCTGCCCGAGGTGACCCGGGCCAACCGAGCGCCGCCCGCGTGGCGCCGATGCGTGAACGTCGGGCGCGACTACGACGGCGGGACGAAATGGCTGTCGATCATCGCCGCCGGCCAGCGGCCTACCGAGGTCGACAAGTCGTTCCTGAGCAATTGCGACGTGATCCACACGGGCCGGCTGGCCTATGCCGAGGACGCGCGCATGTTCGCCAGGATGTGGGGCATCGATCCGGCCGAAATCACCAATCTGCCCGACCTCGCATGGATCGAAAAGCAAGCCAGCGTTGCGGGCGTGCAACGTGGCACGCTCGATTTTGAAAAAAAACGCAGACCTCGAAAACCGACCGTAGGCGCGCCAGCATAGGCGGCTGATTTTGCATAAACGCCGACCTGGTTCAACGTGGCGGCATCCGTTCGCTTCAACCATCAACGAAATCCAAATGAACCTCACAACTTCGCAACTCACCAAGCTGGCCATCGGCTTGGGTATCTGCTACGCCGGTTACAAGTTCGCCAGCAATTCGGCGGTCAAGGCCATGGCGCTGGGCTGCGCCGGCGTGATCATCGGCCGTCAGGTTCCGTACCTGTCTGACGCGCTGGCCTGATCCCGGGGGAAAGCATGAATAAGCAGATCATCCTTGATCCGTTTTCGAACGTGGTTGCCAGCGGTGTGGCTGTCGGCGACATGAACAAGTTCCTCGGCACGGTGGTCGAGAAAATCACGCTCGACCTCGGAGGCACGTTCACGCCGTCGCATATCACGTCGATCCAGCTGAAGCTGAATGGCAAGGTCGTATGGGAGTCAAGCGGATCGCGCCTGGTGGCATCGAATACATTCCTCGGTGGCGCAACTGACTCGACAAAGCTCAAGATCGATTTTATGGACCGCAAGGCCGTGACGGTCAACGCGCGGCAGGTCGGCAGCATCGACCTGAGCGCCGGAAGCGGCGTGACGTCGGCGCGCATCGAGGTGACCATTTCCGGCGCGACGGCGCCGACTCTGGGCGGCTTCGTTGACGTGTCGCCGCCCACGAATGACCCGGCAGAGGCCGGCATCCGGCCGCTGATTGCGCGCCGCCACGCTGCGACGGTGGTTGTCGGTGCGGCCGGGACGTTCGCGCTTCCGATCCCGCACATCGATCCCGCCGGTGGAGGCTCAAACTTCCGCCGCATTTTCATCTACTCGGCCAACATGAACGCCATCAAGACGATGCGCGAGGGTGTGACCGAGCACGAGCTGACCAAGGCGCAGAACGAGGCCGCGCAAAAGGACAACGGCCGCGTTCCGCAGGCGAACCTGTTTGTCTTCGATCCGTGCCAGGACGGCCAGCTGACCGGACGCACCTGGGACACCCGGCCAGTGTCCGGTGTGCGATCCGCGCAGGTCTACGGCACTTTCAGTGCCGGTGAAACGGTGACCATCGAGACTGACGAGCTGCTTCCCATCGCGGCCTACTGATCATGGGCGACGATGTTGCATTCGCACGCTCGCAGGATGACCTGAGGCCGTTCAGGATGTTCGTCGGCGCGCTGCAAGGCGCACTGACGGCCGATCAGAGCCTGTACGGCGCCGACCCCTACGCCTTTAATGTGCCCGGCCGCTATCAAGTGATCGGGCCGACCGGCGTCGGCATGGAAGGCCGGCCGTTCTCGACCACAAATAACGGTGGCCTGTACATCTCGCCCGCCATGGTGTTGATGGCGCTGGGCGCTGCCGCTTACTTCGTGCTGAGCAAGTGAACCCGCTCGCCGCACTGGGACTGCCAAGCCTTCCGCCGCTGAGCATCGGCGCGCCGGCCACCATGGCGCAGGACTTCGGTGGTACGAGCTGGGGTGCATCCGGCGCCGGTGACTGGAACGTTAACCTCGCCGGATCAGGCACGAGCCTGCAAACGTCGGCGAGTGGCGTCAACTGGCTGCTGATCGCCGCCGGCGTGGTGGCGTGGCTGGTGATCAAAAAATGATGCAAGCCATCAACTGGACACCCGAGCACGTGGCCGCGTTCGCGCCATCCGTTGAGGCTTCGCCCATGGCGCCGCTGGTGACGCCTGAGCGCGTGCTGAGCGATTCCACGCTGCTGGAATACCGGCGCGGCGATCAGCGCGCGCTGCTGGCCGTCAAGGGCGTGGCGCTGCCGCTGGGCAACCGCCTGGACGTGGTGGGCCTGGTGAGCGACGGCGAACGAATCGAATCCGCGCCGGCACTGGATGCGCTGCGGCGATTCGCCATGCTGCACGGCATCAACTACATGACAATGATGACGCGGCGTGACCACGTGGCGCGCGCCTGCATGCGCGCCGGCTGGCGCACTACTGGCGTTGTCATGGTCGGCCAGGTTAACCATGTCTGACACCAGCAACGAGAGCAACACCACTGCGCACCAGACCGACAACCGCCGCGTTATCGGTCAGGGCGGCGTCAGTGCCGAGCAATCCAACGTCACCATTGTGTCCAACGTGCTGGACGGCGGCGCCTGGGGCTTCGGGCGCGACGTGACCGGCCGCGTGCTGGACTTCGGAGCGGAGGCGTTGAACGCGAATAACGCATCAACGAGAGCCGCGCTTCAATCACTGGCGAACGTTTCAGAATCGGCGATGTCTACATCGATCGCCGCGCAACAGTCAACGCTGGCGGCCGCGCGCATGGCGCTGGATTCCAACGCCGACACGATTGGCGCCGCCTTCGCGCTGAGCGGGCGCACGTTCGGTCAGGCTTATGACGCAATCGCCGGCGCCGGCAACATGGTGGCGACCGCCTACGCGGATGCGAAGGGACGCGGGGCAAAGACCGACACCATGATCATGCTGGCCGTGGCAGCAATGGGCGCCGTGGCATTGATGGCAGTGCAGAAATGAAACCGACCAACATTTACAGCATCAACTTGCCGGCCAACGGCACGCACGTGCTTCGCGTGGCCGGCGAATACTTCAAGGTTCTTCAGGCGAGCGGCATTGTGTCCGTGCGGTCAACCTGGGGCCGGCTTTCTGGCCTGGTGGCCGGTCAGGGCCTGGAAAACACGCCGTTCGAGTATCTCGAACTGATCAACGGCACGGCATCACCGAACACGGTCGAGGTTCTGATCGGGGATCGCAATTTCATCGACGGAATGTCCGGCGTGCTGGCCGTGAATGACACCGTGCCGGCCAGGACAGCGGCTTTTGTGTCTGCGGCAAAGACCGTGACGAATGCCAGTGCTCAACTGGTGGCCGCAAACGCGAGTCGTGAATACCTGCTTATCCAGAACAACCATCCGAGTGCGTCCGTTTTCATCAACTTCGGCGCGGCTGCTGCGCTGACTGGCTGCGTAAAGATCATACCCGGCGGCGCGTTCGAGCTGGGTTCCGGCGTGGTCACGACGCAGCAGATCAACGCAATCGGCGATGTGGAGAGTAATGCCAACGTCGTGGCTGTCGAGGGCTGATGACGATGATTTCACAAGGCGCTGTATCGAATGGACCGCAGGGACTCCGGCCTGTTGCGTGGGGCCTGGCCAAAGGGGACGGGTCAATCATTGCGTCCTCCGGGATCGCGTCAACCTCATATTCGTCTGGGGTACTCACAGTCAATTTGTCTGTCGCGCTTCCAACCAAAGATCATTATGTGATCAAGCTGATAAACGACGAATTTTTTGATTATGAAGTTCGGGTTGTCGGAAAAACCGCAAGTTCTTTTCAATTGAAAACCTGGTCAAAATCAGGCTCATCGTATGTGACCACGTTTATCGATGAATGCCATTTTGAGGTGTTCGCCCCGTGAATGCATATTTGATCGCCGCCGCCGCCGTGTCCGTGCTGATCGCGCGCGAGATGGCGCGCGAGATGGCGCCAGCTGGCGACGGCGACGGCGGCGAATATCTGCCGGCGCCCGGCGACGTGGTGACAGCCTTCGCTGACCTGGTGAGCTGGGGCGGAGAGCCGTCGCAAATGCCTGATCCATTCGATTCTGCCGCTGTGATTCTGAACCCTACCACCTACCGCAGAGACACATCATCGCCAGCTCAGGGAGACATCAATGCCCGGGCGTTCCTGGACATGATCGCCGCTGCCGAGGGCACGGCCGGCCAGCCCGATGATGGGTATCGCACCCTCTTTGGATACGGCAGTTTTGACAGCTTCCGTGACCATCCGCGCATCCGAGTACCGTTCGGACGCACCTACAGCACGGCAGCAGGCCGCTATCAAATTCTGGCCCGGACCTGGGATTCCCTGGTGGCGAAGCTGGGGCGCAGCGAGCTGCCCGACTTCGGGCCTGCCGCGCAGGACCGAGCCGCCATCGAGCTGATCCGAGAGCGCGGAGCGCTGGCCGATGTGCGATCCGGCAGGCTGACCGATGCTGTGACCAAGGTCCGTAAGGTGTGGGCATCCCTTCCGGGCGCGAATTATTCAGGCCAGGGCATGCGCAGCATGTCCTATCTGCAAGCCGCCTACGTCAACGCTGGCGGCACCATCACGCTATGAAATCATGAGCAAAGATACCGACAAAATCATTCTGCTTGGCGTCATTGGCCTGGGCGCGTTTTGGATGATGCAGCGCCGCCCCGTGTCGGGCACGCTGGCGCCATCGCAGCGCCCGGGCGGCAACAGCGCCGCCGGATGGGCGCAAGCCATCGCCGGCGGGATCGCGGGCATGTTCGGCGGCGCGTCGCGAGGCCAGTATTCGGGCCCGGGTTATGAGTACGTCTCGCGGGGCGGGAACATCCCAGGGAGCCCTGAGTTTGTCGGGCCGATTCAGAACCCGCCAGCGCCCGACTTCAGCAAACCCTGGTACGCCAGCAGCGCAAACGATGCGGTTGCGTTCTCGCCGCCGAATAATGTTGACCCGTGGGCCTTCGCGCAGTACCTGGGCTGACCGCGCATGGCACCGAAACGACAACAGCTGATCATGCTGGCCGGCGCCGGCGTGCTGGCGTGGCTGCTGGTGCGGCGCAGCAGCGCCAGCACGCAGAACGCGCCGGCCGTCGCACCGTTCCAGACCGGCGGATCTGCCAGCTGGGGAACCGGCGGCAGAGAATCTGTATTTCCATCGAACAACGTCGCAGAACTTAAGAACTCGGGTCCTGCCATCGATCCCAACCTTGCGACGACCGGCGGCAACATGTTGAATCCGAGCCATCATGTGAACGACTTCAGCACGTGGGGCACGTGGGGCGCCGGCGGAGGCGGCGCGCCAAAGCCCGCGCGTGTCGATGCCGACGGGATCAGGACATTTTCTGACGGCACATCCGAGCCGATTGCAAACACGCCCGAGCGCAGACAGCAACTGTTGGCCATCTGGGCAGATCAGGCGGCCGGCAAGCCTGGCACTCTGGGCGGATATTTGTTCCCTGGTCAATGAAACCCGCAACCGCCGCCATTTTCGCCGGCACGGCCGCACTGCTGGCGCTGTACCTGGTCAACCGCGCGAGCGGCGCCGCTGGCCGTGCCTGGGACGGCGCGGCCGGCGTGGCCGGCGCGGCCTGGGATGGCTTCGCCGGCGGCGTCTCTGGCGCGGCGGATTTTGTCGGGCACCACGCCGGAACGACCTTCAACCCGGCCAGCGATCAGAACATCGTTTATCGGTCAGTCAACGCCGTGGGAGGCGTGATCGCGGATGACGATTCATGGTCACTCGGCGGCTGGCTTTACGACGTTTTCAACCCCGAACCCACGCCCGCGCCGGCACCGCCAGGCAGCTGGGCATGGTACGACCTGCCCGACGTCCGACCGTACCAAGGCGGCGGCGCGTCCGGTTCCTGGTAACCCCGAGAGCACCCATGAAAAACATCCTGAAAAGCAAAACCTTCTGGACATCCATCGCCGCCATCGCGGCATCCGGCGCCGGCTACGCGGACGGCATACTGACAACCGGCGCCGCCTTGCAGACCGTCGCCACCGGGCTGGTTGGCATCTTCCTGCGCATGGCGATGGGCAAGCTGAGCGCGCAGATCGCCGATACCGCGCCGACCATCGAGCAACCGGCCAGCGCCGGCACGCCTGCCGCTGGCGAGTCCGCATGATTGCCGATCTGCTGCCATGGCTGAATGTGCTGCTGATTCCGGTGGTCGGTGGCCTGCTGTCCTATCAATCGCGCCTGACGCGGCTCGAAACTGAGGTTCGCATGCTGCTGGTGCAAGCCGGCTACATCCTGCCCGGGCTGAAGGAGGGGCGGGCGTGAAATCCTGGATACCGACCGCGCCCGAGCTGGCCCGCGAAACCATCATCGTTCTGGGTGGCGCGATCCTCGCCGCCGCCATCATTTCCAACGTCCCAGCGCTGCGCGACTGGATCAAAAACGCCTGGGGAACACCCAGCGGACACTGAAAGGAGCTGCCATGCCAAAACGCAAGAAGCGCACCCCGGCGCGAGACAGCAAGGGCCGATTCAAGAAGCGCAAGCGCTGAACCGGCCGGCCGGCGCGATGATCGCATCGCGAGACCCGGAGATCCTTAAAAATTCGCACATCTACCATGCCGGCGCGTATTGAACGGATCGCGCCGGCAGTGGTCGTTTTCGTTCACGCGCCCTACAATCGCGCCATGAGCGACACAGCCAACGAATCGAACATCCCGCGAGGTGGCGAGCTTGTGGCGCTGCCGGGCGAGCTTCTGGCAGAGTTCCGGCGTGCCAGCGGCGTTCGTGGCGCGCTCGATCGCAAGATCGCCGAAATCATCGAAGACTGGATAGACGTGCGCAACGCCACGCGCGCAGTGCAGCGCATGAAAGACGGCATCGACAAGCCCATACCCCTGAAGCAATTCATGGAAGAGCTTGGCCTGTGAAGGCCTGGGGCGTTCAGATCGGCCAGTCGGCCGCGCGCAAGCTGCGCAAGCTCGATCCACAAATCACCCGCGAGCTGCTGCTGTACGTCCAAGGCGTGGCAGACAGCGGCAACCCCAGATCAAAGGGCAAGCCGCTGGAAGGCGACATGGCCGGCCTGTGGCGCTACCGCGTGCGAGATTGGCGCGTGATCGTGCTGATCGAAGACCACATCATCACCATCACCGTGATCGACGTGGGCCACCGATCCGAAATTTACCGAAAATAGAGGCCAGTTGGCCGCGCGCGGCGCGTGGTAATCGAGAAGCATCCGGCCGAGCTGCCCGCGCGCCTGGTGCAAGGCATCGGCCAGCGACCGCGCCAGCGCCGCTTGCTGGCGCGCCTCGTTGAACACTGCGGCATGCGCGAACGAGCGGCCCCATGGGCTTTCCCAGAACAGCGCCAGCATCGCGGCGCGCGGCGCCTGATCGGCGCGGCGCCAGCGGTTCAAGGTGGCGACGGAAACCCCGAGGTGGCGCGCGAGCTGGTGCGGCCGGGCCGGGATGGAGTCGAGCAGTACGGAGAGCGGCGGGATACCGGCCGACGTGGGCGCTTGGAACATGGGCAAAGGCCCGAGTTCAGCACATCGCGACGATCGACAGCGGCTTGGTGATCGCGTATTTACATAATACACATCGTATGAAGCATTAAGGGTGGCCTCCCGGATAGCACACTCGGGTCGCCCAGACACCAACGCAGAGGCCATATGATCGCCGCGATTTCCCTCTGCCAGTCGCTCCGACGGTGAACAACCAAGCCACCAGAGTCGCGAGAAAAAAAGCGCCTTGCGCGGACCATGACATCCGGGCAAGGCGCGGGCAGCTTGCAGGGTGTGCTTACAGCACTTCGAATACCCCGGCAGCACCCATGCCGCCGCCGATGCACATGGTCACGCACACGCGCTTGGCGCCGCGGCGCTTGCCCTCGATCAGCGCGTGCCCGGTCAGACGTTGACCGCTGACGCCGTACGGGTGGCCGAGCGCGATGGCGCCACCATTGACGTTCAGACGATCGGCCGGGATGCCCAGCTTGTCGCGGCAGTACAGCACCTGCACGGCAAAGGCCTCGTTCAGCTCCCACAGGTCGATGTCGCCGACCTTCAAGCCCAGCTTGGCCAGCACCTTCGGCACCGCGAACACGGGGCCGATACCCATCTCGTCGGGTTCGCAGCCGGCCACGGCAAAGCCCAGGAAGCGGCCAAGGGGTTTGAGGTTTTTCTGGCTGGCGTACTGTTCGCTGACCACCACGCAGGCGCCAGCGCCATCTGAGAATTGGCTGGCGTTGCCGGCGCTGATCAGGCCGCCGGGCAGCGCGGGCTTGATGCTGGCGATGCCTTCCTTGGTGGTGCCTTCGCGCGTGCCTTCGTCCTTGCTGCACGTCACCTGCCGGGTGCGCAGACCCAGCACGGGGTCGGCCACGCCGGCGGTGACGGTGATCGGCGCAATCTCATCGTCAAACTTGCCCGCGGCCTGGGCCGCACAGGCCTTTTGCTGGCTGGCGGCGCCGTATTCGTCCATGGCATCACGGCCGATGCCGTAGCGCTTGGCCACCTGCTCGGCGGTTTGCAGCATGCTCCAGTAGACCTCCGGCTTCCTGGCGAGCAGCGCTGGGTCGGCCAGCATGTGCTTGTTCATTTCCTGCTGCACGCAGGAAATGCTCTCCACGCCGCCGGCCACAAAGACTTCGGCTTCGCCGGCAATCACGCGTTGCGACGCCAGTGCAATCGTTTGCAGGCCGGAGGAGCAAAAACGGTTGACGGTGGTGCCCGAGGTGGTGACGGGGCAACCAGCCATCAGCGCGATCTGGCGCGCGATGTTGGCGCCCGTGGCGCCCTCGGGGTTTGCGCAGCCCATGATGACGTCATCGACGGCGGCGGCTTCGATGCCGGCGCGCTGAATGGCGTGCTGCACCGCGTGGCCACCCAGCGTGGCGCCGTGCGTCATGTTGAAGGCGCCCTTCCAGCTCTTGGCAAGCGGGGTACGGGCGGTGGAGACGATGAGGGCGGATGTCATTGGATTGCTCCTGATTCAATAGCTGTATGCGGGGGGTGGAGTGTGGGCTAGAGAACAGCCGGACGCAAAGAAAGCGCGAAAGACGCAAATGAGACCTAAAGAGGATTTCCTTGAATTCTTTCGCGCCCTTCGCGGGCCTTTCGCGTCCGGTATTCGGTCAGCCGAATGACTTGCCTTCGGCCGCCAGCTTGGCCAGCAGTGGTGCGGGTTGCCAGAAGCTGGCGTCGTCCAGCGGGTTCCGGGCAAAGCGCTTCATGCTTTCGGCCACGTTGAACAAGCCGACCTGGTCGGCGTACTTCATCGGGCCGCCACGCCACAGCGGAAAACCATAGCCCGTCAGGTACACCATGTCGATGTCGCTGGCCTTGCTGGCAATGCCGTCTTCCAGGATGCGCGCACCTTCGTTGACCAGCGCGTACACCAGGCGCTGCACAATCTCCTCGTCGCTGATCTTGCGTGGGCTGATGCCCTGCGCCTGCCGATGCGTGGCGATCATGTCCTCGACCAGCTTGGACGGCAGGGCGTCGCGCTTGCCGGCTTGGTAGTCGTACCAGCCGGCGCCGGTTTTCTGGCCGTAGCGGCCCAGCTCGCACAGCAGATCGGCGATCTTGCTGTACTTCATTCCGGGCTTTTCGACGTAGCGGCGCTTGCGGATGGCCCATCCAATGTCGTTGCCCGCCAGGTCACCCATGCGGAAGGGGCCCATGGCGAAACCGAATTTCTCGATCGCCTTGTCCACCTGCTGCGGCGTGGCGCCCTCCTCCAGCAAGAAGCCGGCCTGGCGGCTATATTGCTCGATCATGCGGTTGCCGATGAAGCCGTCGCACACGCCCGAGACCACGGCCGTTTTCTTGATCTTCTTGGCGATCTGCATCACCGTGGCCAGCACGTCCTTGGCGGTCTTGGCGCCGCGCACCACTTCGAGCAGCTTCATCACGTTGGCTGGGCTGAAGAAGTGCATGCCGACCACGTCCTGCGGGCGCTGGGTGAAGCCGGCGATCTTGTCCACGTCCAGCGTCGAGGTGTTGCTCGCCAGGATGGCGCCGGGCTTCATCACGGCGTCGAGCTGCTTGAACACCTGCTCCTTGACGCCCAGTTCCTCGAACACCGCCTCGATCACCAGATCGGCGTCGGCGATGTCCTGATACGTCAGGGTGGGCGTGAGCAAGGCCATGCGCTGCTCGTACTTGTCCTGTTTCAGCTTGCCTTTCTTGACCTGCGCCTCGTAGTTCTTGCGGATGGTGGACAGGCCGCGGTCCAACGCTTCCTGCTTGGTCTCCAGGATGGTGACCGGAATGCCGGCGTTCAAGAAGTTCATCGAGATGCCGCCGCCCATGGTGCCGGCGCCGATCACCGCCACCTTGTTGATGGTGCGCGGCTTGACGTCGTCACCCACGTCGGGGATCTTGCTGGCCGCGCGCTCGGCGAAAAACACATGGCGCAGCGCGGCGCTCTCGGGCGTGGTCATCAGCTCGATGAAGATCGCGCGCTCGGTCGCCATGCCGGCGTCGAACTTCTGCTTCGTCGCCGCTTCCACCGCATCTACGCAGCGCGCGGGAGCCGGGAAGTTCTTGGCCATGCCCTTGACCATGTTGCGGGCGAACTGGAAGTAGGCGTCGCCTTGCGGGTGCTTACACGGCAAGTTGCGTACCAGGGGCAGTGGCTCGCCAGCCGCCTGTTTTGCGGCCACCTGACCCGCGAAGGCCACGGCTTCTCGCAGCAGCGATTCGGCGTTGGCCGCCATCTGGTCGAACAGCTTCTGCCCCGGCAGGCCGGCCAGCACCTCGCTGGGTACCGGATCGCCCTTGACGATCATGTTCAGCGCGGTTTCCACGCCCAGCACGCGCGGCAGGCGCTGCGTGCCACCGGCCCCCGGCAGGATGCCCAACTTGACTTCGGGCAGCGCGATCTGGGCGCCCGGCGCGGCCACCCGGTAATGGCAGCCGAGCGCGAGTTCCAGCCCGCCACCCATGGCGACGCTGTGAATCGCGGCGACGACCGGCTTGGCGGAGTTCTCGATGGTCAGGATGACCGAATTGAGATTGGGCTCCTGCAAGGCCTTGGGCGTGCCGAACTCGCGAATGTCGGCTCCGCCGGAAAACGCCTTGCCGGCGCCGGTGATGACGATGGCCTTGACCGCCGGGTCGGCATTGGCCTTTTCCAGCCCGCTGGTGATGCCCACCCGTGTGGCGTAGCCCAGGCCGTTGACGGGCGGGTTGTTCAGGGTAATGACGGCGACGTCGCCGTCCAACTGGTAGTCAGCGCTCATGCGGGCTCCTCAAGTGTGCTCGGATGCAGGAAGGGTGGGTAGTGGTTGCGCGGCCTTCAGCGACGCCCGTCAAGACCAGGCGCGGCCACGATCAAACAGGTGGTCCGTAGTATGCGCCATCGGGTGGCGCAGCGGCTGTCACGGGAGAGACGATGGCGTCGCGCGCTGCGAATTTGATAGCTGGTTGCGCCGGTAGTTCACCGGTTTGGCGATTCTTGCAGCCAAAATTCTCTTGGGCGGCGGTGCCCGCGGCGATGGCCTGATCATGACCCGGCAACCGCGCCCAAATCAGACTTCCAGCCACTCCTTGCGGATCGCGGCATCGGCGCGCAGTTGCTCGGGCGCGCCTTCAAACACGATGCTCCCATGCCCCATGACCAGCACCCGATCGGAGATCTGCATGGCGATCGTCAGTTTCTGCTCGATCAGCAGCACCGAAATGCCCCGCTCCTTCAGCTTCCTCAGGTACTCACCCACCAGTTCGACGATCTTGGGCGCCAGGCCTTCGGTCGGCTCGTCGATGATGATGAGATCGGGATCGCCCATCAGGGTGCGGCACAGGGTCAGCATCTGCTGCTCGCCGCCCGACAGCACGCCGGCTTCGGTGTGCTCGCGCTCCTTCAGGCGCGGGAACATGGCGTACATGTCGTCAAAGCCCCAGCGGCTGCCCTTGCCCGAACCCTTCTGCCCCAGCAGCAGGTTCTGCTGCACCGTCAGGGTCGGAAAGATGTCGCGGCTTTCCGGCACGTAGCCCAGCCCCAGGTGGGCGATCTCGAACGGCTTGCGGCCGAGCAGCGCGTGCTCCTTGAAGCGCACCGTGCCCTGTGCCTGCACCATCCCCATGATGGCCTTGGCGGTGGTCGAGCGGCCCGAGCCATTGCGCCCCAGCAGCGCCACGATTTCGCCGGGCTGGACGTCGAATTGCACGCCATGCAGCACATGGCTCTTGCCGTAATAGGCGTGAAGGTCGCGCACGCTCAGCATCGTCAATGCCCCTGTTCCTGCTGCTGTGCCACCACCGAGCCCAGATAGGCTTCCTGCACGCGCGCGTTGGCGCGCACCGCCTCGGGGGTGTCGAAGGCCAGCACCTCGCCATACACCACCACCGCGATCTTGTCGGCCAGGCCGAACACCACGCCCATGTCGTGCTCCACGGTCAGCAAGGTCTTGCCCACGGTCACTTCCTTGATCAGCTCGATGAAGTGACGCGTCTCGCTGCGGCTCATGCCGGCGGTGGGTTCGTCCAGCAGGATGACGTCGGCACCGCCGGCAATGGTGATGCCGATCTCCAGCGCGCGCTGCTCGGCGTAGGTCAGGTTCATGGCCAGCGTGTCGCGCTTGCGCCCCAGGTGAATGCTGCGCATCAGCTGCTCGGCGCGCTGGTTGGCGTCGTCGAGGCCGGCCAGAAAGCGCAGGAAGGTGTAGCGGTAGCCCAGGCTCCACAGCACGCCGCAGCGCAGGTTCTCGAACACGCTGAGCTTGGGGAAGATGTTGGTGATCTGGAAGCTGCGTGACAGTCCCTGGCGGTTGATCTCGTAGGGCTTGAGGCCGTCGATGCGCTGACCGTTGAGCAGGATTTCGCCGCTGCTGGGCGCGAAGCGCCCGCTGATCAGGTTGAACAGCGTGGACTTGCCGGCGCCGTTGGGGCCGATCACGCCGACGCGCTCGCCGGGTTGCACGCTCAGACTGACACCGCGAATGATCTCGGTCTTGCCGAAACTCTTGCGCACGTCCTTCAATTGCAGGGCGGGCCCACTCATGCCGATGCCTCCATCTGTCGGACGCGCAACTCGATGTCTTCCTGCACGGCGCCCCATTGGCGCGCAAAGCGACGGCGCGCCCATTCGAACAACGCCCCACCCACCAGCAATACCGCACCGGCCAGCAGCCAGTGCAGCGCTTGCGCCGGTTGCAACGTCACGCCCAGAAAGCGCAGTGCCGCGTCGGAGCCTTCGAGCTGCACCTGGTAAATCATCTCGATCAAGGCCGAGGCGCCGGCCAACGCCACGCTGGCGGTCAGCGCCAGCACGACATAGTGCGGGATCAAACCGCGCAGTCGGCCAAAGCGTGCCACCCGCACGTTCATCATGATCAGGCTGGCGATACCGCCCGGGGCGTACATCACCATGAACATGAAGATCAGCCCCAGGTACAGCAGCCAGGCCTTGGTGAGCTCGGAAAACAGCACGAAGGCCAGCACCATGAGCACCGCGCCGATGATCGGGCCGAAGAAGAAGGTGGCGCCACCCAGGAAGGTGAACAGCAGATAGGCGCCCGAGCGCCCTGCCCCCACCACCTCGGCAGTGACGATCTCGAAGTTCAGCGCCCCCAACCCGCCGGCGATGCCGGCAAAGAACCCCGCCACGATGAACGCCAGGTAGCGCACGTGCTGGGCGTTGTAGCCGACGAATTCGACCCGCTCAGGGTTGTCGCGCACCGCGTTGAGCATGCGCCCCAGCGGCGTGCGCGTGAAGGCGTACATGCCGGCGACGCTGAGGAACGTGTAGAGCGCGATCAGGTAATACACCTGAATCGGTGGCCCGAAGCTGATGCCCAGGAAGGGCTCGCCGACCACGCGGTTGCCCGCCACCCCGGCCTCGCCGCCGAAGAATTCCGGCACCATCAGCGACATCGCGAACACCAGCTCGCCCACGCCCAGCGTGATCATGGCGAAGGTGGTGCCGGACTTCTTGGTGGTCACATAGCCCAGCAGCACGGCGAACAGCAGGCCGGCCAGGCCGCCGACCAGCGGAACCAGCGACACCGGGATCGGCAACGCCCCTGCCGCGGCGGCATTGAGGGCGTGGATCGCCAGGTACGAGCCCAGGCCGGAATACACCGCGTGACCGAAGCTGAGCATGCCGCCCTGCCCCAGCAACATGTTGTAGGACAGGCAGACGACGATGGCGATGCCGATCTGCGACAGGATGGTGATGGACAGGCCGCTGGACAGCAGCAGCGGGGCCACGACGAGCAGCAGCGCAAAACCGGACCAGGTGATCCAGCGCGCGCGACTGGCCGATGAACGGGAGGAAACAAGCATGGCGCGTCAACCCTCGCGTGTGCCCAGCAAACCCCGGGGCCTGAAGATCAGGATCAGCACCAGGAACAGATAAGGCAGGATCGGCGCCACCTGCGAGACGGTCATCTTGACCAGCGTGTTGCCCTGCAGCGCCGGACTGAGCGTCACGCCCAACTGCGCCAGCAGCGAGCCAAGCGAATAGTCCAGGGCGACGGCAAAGGTCTGCACCACGCCGATGATCAGCGAGGCCACGAAGGCGCCGGCCAGCGAACCCATGCCGCCGACCACCACCACCACGAAGATGATCGAGCCCACGGTGGCCGCCATGGCCGGCTCGGTCAGGAAGGTCATGCCGCCCACAACGCCCGCCAGCCCGGCCAGCGCGCAGCCCGCCCCGAACACCAGCATGAACACGCGCGGCACGTTGTGGCCCAGCGTTTCCACCGTCTCCGGGTGCGTCAGCGCGGCCTGGATCACCAGGCCGATGCGGGTGCGCGTCAGCAGCAGCCAGACCGATACCAGCATCACCACCGCCGACAGCATCATGAAGCCGCGCGTGGCCGGAAAGGGCGAGCAGACGGCCCCGGCGGCCTGGCAGACCTGGGCCGGTGCAGCACCCCAGGCCAGCCCCAGAGCGCCGGTGGCGTCCTTGATGAGGGTGAACGCAGGGCCTTGCAGTACCTCGGGCGGATGGAATTCCAGCGCCAGCCGGCCCCAGATGAGCTGCACCAGTTCCAGGGCCACATACGACAGGCCGAAGGTGATCAGCAGTTCCGGCACATGGCCGAAGCGATGCACCCGCCGCAGCGCCAGGCGCTCGAACAAGGCGCCCAGCGCGCCCACCGCCAGCGGCGCCAACAGCAGCGCCACCCAGAAGCCGGTGACACGACCGATGCTGTAGCCCAGGTAAGCGCCCAGCATGTAGAAGCTGGCATGCGCGAAATTGAGCACGCCCATCATGCTGAAGATCAGCGTCAGGCCGGAGCTGAGCATGAACAGCAACAGACCGTAGCTCAGGCCGTTGAGCAGCGAGATGACAAAAAATTCCATGGCCGGCGATTCTCCAAAATGAAGGCCCGAGACGGCAACCCCGTTCGGGCCTTCGCAGTCACGGCGGCGACTTCAGGCCGCCGGCGTCATCATTTGCCGGGCCGCTTCATCTGGCAGCTGGTCGGCGTGCTGGATACATAGTTGGGGTACTCGACCTGCGACACGAAGGTCATGCCCGTGTTCTCGGGGCTGTAGCTGTGCTTGGCGTCGGTCTTCTGCCAGACCGAGATGTACAACGGCTGCTGCAGCTGGTGGTCGAGGCGGCGCATCTCGATCTCGCCGTTGTAGGTCGTCACCTTGAGCCCTTCCAGGGCCGCCGCGACTTTCAGCGGATCGGTGGATTTGGCCTGCGCCATGGCAGCGCCCAGCATGGCGAAAATGCGCGGGATCGAGCCGGTGTAGAAGTCGTCGTTGTACTTGGCCTTGAACTCGTTCATCCACTGCTGCATCTGGCCACCCATGTTGGGGTGCAGGTACGACGCCTGGTACACCCGACCTGCACTGCCCTGACCCAGCGCCGAGGGCGTGCCGGTGACGCCGGCGTAGTAGGTGAAGAACTTGCCCTCATAGCCGGCCTCGTTGGCGGCCTTGACCAGCAGCGACAGGTCGGAGCCCCAGTTGCCGGTGATCACGGTGTCGGCCCCCGCGGCCTTGATCTTGGCGATGTAGGGCGCGAAGTCGCGCACCTGCGCCAGCGGGTGCAGGTCCTCGCCGACCACCTGCACGTCGGGGCGCTTCTTGGCCAGGCCTTCCTTGGCGTACTTGGCCACCTGATGGCCGTGCGAGTAGTTCTGGTTCAGCAGGTACACCTTCTTGATGTCGGGCTTGTCCTTCATGAAGGTGGTGATGGCCTCCATCTTCATCGAGGTGTCGGCGTCGAAGCGGAAGTGCCAGTAGCTGCACTTGCTATTGGTGAAATCAGGGTCGACCGAGGCGTCGTTGAGCAGCAGCACTTCCTTGCCCGGATTGCGCTCGTTGTGCTTGTTGACCGCGTCCAGCAGCGCCGCCGTGACCGAGGAGCCGTTGCCCTGGGCGATGTAGCGCACTCCGGAGTCCAGCGCCGACTTCAGGGCGTTCAGGCTCTCGGTCGGGCTGAGCTTGTTGTCGATGGTGCGGAACTCGAAGGTCACGCCGGCCGGGTTGCCCTTGCCGCTGAACTTCTCGGCGAAGAACTTGTAGCTCTTGTCCTGGTTGGTCCCGACCGGGCCCATCAGGCCGGTCAGCGGGTCGATGCGCACGATCTTGACGACCTCGCCCTGCTGGGCCAGGGCGGCGCCGCCCAGCAGCAACGCAGAGGCGGCTACCACGGATTTCCAGACGAACTTCATTTGCGGTCTCCTGATTTGAAACGAACGGTCGTAAGCGTACCGTCACCCCCGGCCTGCACGTGCCGGGGTTTGCCCCAATCGCTGTCGCCCAGGCGCCAGGCGCGGCTCAGCTGGTCGGCAGCTTGTAGTCCTTGAGCAGCTCGCGCAGCTTGGTCTTGAGCATCTTGCCGGTGGCGCCCAGAGGAATGGCCTCGACGAACACCACGTCGTCGGGAATCTGCCATTTGGCCGTCCGGCCCTCGTAGAACTTCAGCAGCTCCTCGCGCGTGACCTCGGCGCCCGGCTTGGTGACCACCGCGACGATGGGGCGCTCGTCCCACTTGGGATGCGGCATGCCGATGCAGGCGGCCATGGCGATGGCCGGGTGCGCCATGGCGATGTTCTCGATGTCGATCGAGCTGATCCACTCGCCGCCGGACTTGATCACGTCCTTGCTGCGGTCGGTGATCTGCATGTAGCCGTCGGCGTCGATGGTGGCGACGTCGCCGGTCGGGAACCAGCGCACGCCGTTTTGGTCGGTCACCAGCGGCGACTGTCCCTTGAAGTAGGACGCCATGACCCAGGGCCCGCGCACCTGCAGGTCACCGTAGGTCTTGCCGTCCCAGGGCTGCTCCTGGCCGTCGTCGCCGACGATGCGCATGTCCACGCCGCAGATGGCGCGGCCCTGCTTGACGCGGATCGCCATCTGCTGCGCGGCGGGAAGCTTCAAGTGCTTGTTCTTGAGTGTGCTGACCGAGCCCAGCGGGCTGGTTTCGGTCATGCCCCAGGCGTGCAGCACGTCGACGCCAAAGTCCTCGCGGAAGGTATCGATCATCGCCGGCGGGCAGGCCGAGCCGCCGATGACGGTGCGCGTGAGCGTGGAGAACTTCAGCTTGCCCCCCTGCACGTGGGCCAGCAGCATCTGCCAGATCGTCGGCACGCCGGCGGCCATGGTCACGCCCTCGGCCTCCATCAGCTCGTAGAGCGACTTGCCGTCCATGGCCGGGCCGGGAAACACCAGCTTGCAGCCGGTCAGCGCGGCGCCGTAGGGCAGGCCCCAGGCGTTGACGTGGAACATCGGCACCACCGGCATCATCGAGTCACGCGCCGACAGGTTCATGGCGTCGGGCAAGGCGCCGCCGTAGGCGTGCAGCACGGTGGAGCGGTGGCTGTACAGGGCGCCCTTGGGGTTGCCCGTGGTGCCGCTGGTGTAGCACAGGCCGGCGGCGCTGTTCTCGTCGAACTGCGGCCAGACGTATTGGTCGGAGGCGCCGCCGATCCAGGCCTCGTAGCTGACGAGGTTGGGGATGCCGCTGCCTTCGGGCAGCTTGTCGGCGTCGCACAGCGCCACCCAGGTCTTGACTGTGGGGCACTTGGCGTGCACGGCCTGGATCAGCGGCAGGAAGCTCATGTCGAAGCACAGCACCGCGTCTTCGGCGTGGTTGATGATCCACACCAGCTGCTCGGGGTGCAGGCGCGGGTTGAGTGTGTGGACGACGCGACCCGAGCCGGTCACGCCGAAGTACAGCTCCAGGTGGCGATAGCCGTTCCAGGCCAGTGTGGCCACGCGGTCGCCCTGCCCCAGGCCACTCTTGTCCAGCGTGTTGGCCAGCTGGCGGGCGCGCCCGGCCAGGTCGCGATAGGTGTAGCGGTGGATGTCACCTTCGACGCGGCGCGAGACGATCTCGCCGTCGCCGTGGTGGCGCTCGGCAAACGCCAGCAACATCGAAATCAGAAGGGGTTGGTTCTGCATCAGGCCTAGCATGTTTCTCCTCGTCTTGCTTGCAGGGTCATGGACAGCCGCAATGGTAATTCAGCGCTCGCGAGTCGCTGCGCGTCGGAGCCGCCCAAGTGACAATCGCCGCATGTTGGACATTGCCGAATCCGCCCACGCAGCCGATCTGGGCTTGACCTGGGACAACGCCTTTGAGCGGCTGGGCGGGCAGTTTTACACGCGCCTGCCGCCGGTGCCGCTGCATGGCCAGCCGTACTGGGTGGCCCGCAGCGCCGCCATGGCGTGCGAGCTGGGCCTGGCCGACGACTGGTGGCAGGCCCTGGGTGTGCTGCAGGCGGTCAGTGGCAACCGGCCACTGGTTGGCAGCACGCCGCTGGCCAGCGTGTACAGCGGCCACCAGTTCGGCGCCTGGGCCGGCCAGCTGGGCGACGGCCGCGCCATCCTGCTGGGCGAGGTGCGCACGCCCGCCGCCGGCACGCAAGAGCTGCAAATCAAGGGCAGCGGCCTGACGCCCTACTCGCGCATGGGCGACGGCCGGGCCGTGCTGCGCTCGTCGATCCGCGAATTCCTGTGCAGCGAGGCCATGCACGCGCTGGGCGTGCCGACCACGCGGGCGCTGTGCGTCACCGGCTCTGACGAACCGGTGCGGCGCGAACGGATGGAGACCGCCGCCGTGGTCACCCGCGTGGCGCCCAGCTTCATCCGCTTCGGGCACTTCGAGCACTTCAGCCACGGCGGCCAGCACGACGCGCTGCGCACGCTGGCCGACTTCGTCATCGCGCGCTTCTATCCGCAGTGTCGCGACGCCGCCAATCCGTACGCCGCCCTGCTGGCCGAGGTCACGCGCCGCACGGCGGCGCTGATCGCGCAGTGGCAGGCGGTGGGCTTCATGCACGGCGTGATGAACACCGACAACATGAGCATCCTGGGGCTGACCATCGACTACGGCCCGTTCCAGTTCATGGACGGCTTCGATCCGGCCCACATCTGCAACCACTCCGATCACCAGGGCCGCTACGCCTACGAACGGCAGCCGCAGATCGGCCACTGGAACCTGTTTGCCCTGGGCCAGGCGCTGCTGCCCTTGATCGGGCAGTCGGACCAGGCGCTGGCGGCGCTGCAAGCCTACCCCGGGCTGTTCGCCGCCGAACTCGACCAGCGCATGGCCCTCAAGCTGGGGCTGCCGCGGGCCAGCGCCGGCTCGCGCCAACTGGTGCAGCAACTGCTGGCGCTGCTGGCGCGCGAGCGCACCGACTGGACCATCTTCTGGCGCCGCCTGGCCCGCCAGGTGGCCGGCGACACGCAGCAGCCGGTACGCGAGCTGTTCCACGATCGGGCCGCCATGGATCACCTTTTGCTACAATATCAAGAGCTTCTGACGCACGCCAATAAAGCGCAAACTGCCGATTTGATGCTCAAACACAACCCCAGCCTGGTGCTGCGCAACCACCTGGCCGAGCAAGCCATCGCCCTGGCGCAACAGAAGGATTTCAGCATGGTCCAGGCCCTGCACGAGGCGCTGCAACGCCCGTTCGACGAGCAGCCCGGGCACGCCGACTGGTGCAACTTTCCGCCCGACTGGGCATCACAGATCCAGATCAGTTGTTCCTCATGAGTTATCCCGTCCAGAAAACCGACGCCGAATGGCGCGCCCTGCTGGCCGACAAGGGCGCCGAACCGGGCGCCTTCCAGGTCACCCGCCAGGCCGCCACCGAGCGGCCCTTCACCGGCAAATACGAACAGCACTGGCAGGACGGCAGCTACCGCTGCACCTGCTGCGGCGCCCGCCTGTTCGAGTCGGGCACCAAGTTCGACGCCGGCTGCGGCTGGCCCAGCTTCTGGCAGGCCGCCGTGCCCGGTGCCATCGAGGAGCGGCGCGACACCAGCCACGGCATGGTGCGCGTCGAAACCCTGTGCGCCCAGTGCGGCGCCCACCTGGGCCACGTGTTCCCCGACGGCCCGGCCCCCACCGGCCTGCGCTACTGCATGAACTCGGCCGCGCTCGACTTCGAGCCCCGCTAAACTGCGCGCCTGCATGAAAGCCCTGCTCGACTTCCTGCCGATCCTGCTGTTCTTCGGCGCCTACAAGCTGTACGGCATCTACCCGGCCACCGGCGTGCTGATGGCCGCCACCGCCGCCCAGATGGCCATCATCTACGCCATCGACAAAAAGCTGACGACCATGCACAAGGCCACGCTGGCCCTGATCCTGGTCTTCGGCACGCTGACCCTGGTGCTGCAGGACGAGCGTTTCATCAAGTGGAAGCCCACCGCGCTGTACGCCGCCATGGCGCTGGCGCTGGCGGTGGCGCTGTGGGCCTACCGCAAGAACTTCCTCAAGATCATGCTGGGCAGCCAGCTCAACCTGCCCGAGCCGGTATGGCACCGGCTGACGGTGGCCTGGGTGCTGTACTGCCTGTTCATGGCCACCCTCAACGGCTACGTGGCCGCCTTCTGGTCCACCGACGCCTGGATGGACTTCAAGCTGTGGGGCTACGTGTTCCCGGTCGCCTTCATCGTCGGCCAGGGCATCTACGTGGCGCGCCACCTGAGCGACGAACCGGCGGCCGGCAGCCCGCCAGAAAGCACCTGATGAGCACCGAACTGGCCGACCGCATGGCCGCGCGCCTGCGCGAGCGACTGCAACCCAGCGCCCTGGAGGTGCTGGACGAAAGCTGGCAGCACGAAGGCCACCCGGGCGCCAACGGCACGGGCTTTGGCACCCATTTCCGCGTGCGCATCGCCTCGCCGCTGTTCGACGGCCAGTCGCGCGTGGCACGCCACCAGCTGGTGTATCAGGCGCTGCAAGACTTCATCGACCGCGACGGCGTGCATGCGCTGGCCATCGAGGCGCGATAATTCACGGTTTTCTTCCCCTGCCCCAACTCGGGGCGTCTTAGAGGTTTCATCCACATGAGCAAGACCCTTCTGGCCGCCGCGGCGGCGGCCGTGCTGACCGGTGCCCTGAGCCTGCCGGCCCAGGCCCAGAACGTGGCCATCGTCAACGGCAAGCCCGTGCCCAAGGCGCGCCTGGACGCCCTGGAGGCGCAGATCAAGGCCCAGGCCGCCCGCACCGGCCAGCCGATCCCGCCCGAGGTGCAGGGCCAGCTGCGCGAGGAGATCATCGCGCGCGAGGTCTTCATGCAGGAAGCCCAGCGCCGCGGCCTGGAAGCCTCGCCCGACTACCGCGCCAAGATGGAACTGGCGCGCCAGAGCGTGCTGATCGGCGAGCTGTTCGCCGACTTCCAGAAGAACAGCCCGGTGACCGACGCCGAAGCCAAGGCCGAATACGACAAGGTCATCGGCAGCCAGGCACCGGCCGCCGGCGCCAAGGAGTTCAAGGCGCGCCACATCCTGGTCGAGAAGGAAGACGAGGCCAAGGCCGTCATCGCCCAGATCAAGAAGGGCGCCAAGTTCGAGGACATCGCCAAGAAGCAGTCCAAGGACCCGGGCTCGGGTGCCCAGGGCGGCGATCTGGGCTGGGCCAACCCGTCCGGCTACGTGCCCGAGTTCGCCGACGCGCTGGGCAAACTGGCCAAGGGCCAGATGACCGAGGCGCCGGTCAAGTCGCAGTTCGGCTGGCACGTGATCCGCGTCGACGACGTGCGCGACGCCAAGGCGCCCGAACTGCCCAGCTTTGACGCCGTCAAGCCGCAGATCGTGCAGCAGCTGCAGCAGCAGAAGCTGGTGCAGTTCCAGCAGGATCTGCGCGGCAAGGCCAAGGTCGAATAAGCCGGCCCAGCTGACGCACCCATCCGGGGGCAGTCGCGTCAGGCGGCTGCCCTTTTTCGTGCCTGGGGACGAGCGTCAGTGGCGCTTGGCCTGCGAGCGCTCACGCGCGCGCCGCTGCTGGCGCGTTTCGCGCGCGCGTGCCTCGGTCAATTTTTTCGCCGCGCGCCGCGCGTGCCAGCCGCGCGACCACCAGCGGCCAAGGGCAAAACTGACGACGCCGGTGACCACCAACAGCAGCAGCCCGATCGGGGAAAGGTCGAGCCCGCCCATCATTCCACCCTCACGATGCCGTGGGGCTTGAAGCCCAGGTCGGCCGCCTTGCCCTTGCGCGCGCGCGCGGCGCGGGCGTTGTTCAGGCTGCGGATTTCCAGCTGCTCCTCGCGCGGCTTGCCGCCGCGGCCGATGCCCAGGATGCGCACGCTGCGCGTGTAGGCGGCGGCGCCGGCCAGGCTGTCCTTGGGCTCCAGGTCGATCAGGGTCAGGCCGCGGCCGCCCTTTTCCATCAGCTTCAGCTCGCCGATCTCGAAGCTCAGGATGCGCCCGCCCACCGAGGCGCAGGCCACGTGCGTCGCCGCTATCCAAACAGGAGCTGCTGGCGCTTGCCCCGCCTGCGCCGGAGCCTGTTTTTGCTCCACACCCGGGTCAGCCACCGAGGGCCGGCACACCTGCTCGCCCTGGCCCAGGCTGATGAAGGCCTTGCCGCCGCGCGTGCGCGACACCATGTGTTCGACCCGCGCCAGAAACCCGTAGCCGCCGCTGCCCGACAGCAGCAGCAGCGCGGCTTCTGGCCCGGCAAAGTAGTGCGCCGGCTGCGTGCCGGCTTCCAGCTCGATCAGCGTGGTGATCGGCTGGCCGTCGCCGCGCGCGCCGGGCAGGCTGGCCACCGGCACGCTGTACACGCGCCCGTTGTTGCCGAACACCAAAAGCTGATCCACCGTGCGGCACTCGAAGGTGCCATACAACCCGTCGCCCGCCTTGAAGGCAAAGCCCGCCGCGTCGTGCCCGTGGCCGCTGCGCGCGCGCACCCAGCCCTTTTCGCTCACGACCACCGTCACCGGCTCGTCCACCACCTTGACCTCGACCACGGCCTTCTTCTCGGCCTGGATCAGGGTGCGGCGCGCGTCGGCAAACTCCTTGGCGTCCGCCTCGATCTCTTTCACCATCAGGCGGCGCAGCGTGGCCGGGCTGCCCAGCACGTCTTCCAGGCCGCCCTGCTCCTTGCGCAGCTCGGCCAATTCCTGCTCGATCTTGATGGCCTCCAGCCGCGCCAGCTGGCGCAGGCGAATGTCGAGGATGTCGTCAGCCTGCCGCTCGCTCAAGTTGAAGCGCGCGATCAGCGCCGCCTTGGGCTCGTCGCTGGTGCGGATGATGGCAATCACCTCATCGATGTTCAGCAGCACCAGCTGCCGGCCTTCGAGGATGTGGATGCGCTCCAGCACCTTTTGCAGGCGATGTTCGCTGCGCCGCGTGATGGTCTGCTGCCGAAACTCGACCCACTCCACCAGCATCTGGCGCAGGCTTTTTTGCACCGGCCGACCGTCCAGCCCCACGCTGGTCAGGTTGATGGGGCTGCTGCATTCCAGGCTGGTGTGCGCCAGCAAGGTGTTGGCCAGCTCGTCCTGGCCGATGGCGCGGCTCTTGGGCTCGAACACCAGGCGCACCGGCGCGTCCTTGCTCGACTCGTCGCGTACCGCGTCCAGCACGGCGAGGATGGTGCTCTTGAGCTGGTTTTGCTCCTGCGTCACGGCTTTCTTGCCGGTCTTGACCTTGGGATTGGTGAGCTCCTCGATTTCTTCGAGCACCTTTTGCGCCGAGGTGCCGGGCGGCAGCTCGGTCACCACCATCTGCCACTGGCCGCGCGCCAGGTCTTCGATGGTCCAGCGCGCCCGCACCTTCAGGCTGCCGCGCCCGCTGGCATACGCCGCGCGGATGTCGGCCTCGCTGCTGATGATCTGCCCGCCGCCCGGGTAGTCCGGCCCCGGCAGCAGCGCGAACAGCTCGTCGTCGCTCAGCTTGGCGTTCTTCACCAGCGCCACGCAGGCATCGGCCACTTCGCGCAGGTTGTGGCTGGGGATTTCGGTAGCCAGACCGACGGCGATGCCGCTGGCGCCGTTGAGCAGCGCGAACGGCAGACGCGCCGGCAACTGGCGTGGCTCTTCGGTCGAGCCGTCGTAGTTGGGCACGAAATCCACCGTGCCTTCGTCGATCTCCTCCAGCAGCAGGCGCGTGATCTTGGCGAGGCGCGCCTCGGTGTAGCGCATGGCGGCGGCGCCGTCGCCGTCGCGGCTGCCGAAGTTGCCCTGGCCGTCGATCAGCGGGTAGCGCTGCGAAAAGTCCTGCGCCATGCGCACCAGCGCGTCATACGCCGCGCTGTCGCCGTGCGGGTGAAAGCGCCCCAGCACGTCGCCCACCACGCGCGCGCTCTTCACCGGCTTGGCGGCGGTGTTGCCGTTGGGCCCGCCGTAGCCCAGCCCCATGCGCTCCATGGCGTACAGAATGCGCCGCTGCACCGGCTTTTGCCCATCGCAGACATCGGGCAGCGCGCGGCCCTTGACGACGGACAGCGCGTATTCCAGGTAGGCTCGCTGCGCGTAGGTGGCCAGCGCCAGGTCGTCGCCGGGGTCGGCGGGGGGGAGGTCTAAAACAGGCTGGTCGGTCATGGGTTCAAAAACAAAAAAGGGCTCTGGGGTTTGTCTGGCTTGCGCAGGCAGCTATCAATTCAGGACTATTGCATGAGTGCAAAAGGCAGGGGTCTGGTGAAGCCACCGGTTCAGGAGGTTGCCATTGTTCAAACCGTCTCTCCCCATGCGCCGCGCACATCACTCGAGCGAGCGAACCGGCGAGTCGGCCGGCCTTGTGGCGTCATCCTGTGACCCGGTTGCCTGCGGCGCCAGCACCACCCGCACCCGGCCGGCCGCCCGGCCAGCGACACCAGTTTGCACCGGTGTCGGCACCACCGCACGGGCGCCGGGCGCCGCCTGCGGCTTGAAGGCCTGGTACAGGCCCAGCACGGTTTTGACGTAGGCCTGCGTTTCCTGGTAATTGGGAATGCGGTTGCCGGCGCGCTGCACGGCGCCTTCGCCTGCGTTGTAGGCGGCCAGCACCAACTCCAGTGTGCCGTTGAAGCGCTTCATCAGGTAGGCCAGGTGGCGCGTTCCGGCCAGGACGTTGGTGCGCGGGTCGGTGAGCTTTTGCTCCACGCTCAGCGCGGTGAGCGGGCGGCCGCGCCGGTCCTTGCGCCCGGGCGGATCGGCCAGCACGCCGTACTGCTCGGCGGTGGAGGGCAGCAGTTGCATCAGGCCGACGGCACCCTTGGGTGACACGGCCTGCGGGTCAAAGCCCGATTCGGCGGCGATCACGGCCTGCAGCAGCCGCTGGTCGACCGCGTGTCCGCGCGCCGCCGCCTCGATGTGCGGCAGCGCCGCGCGGAAGCCGCGCGAGCCCTGCAGGTTGACCAGATGCCGGGGCGCCGCCAGGCCGATATCACCGGCGGCGCCGGGGCTGCCCGGCGGGTTGCCGGCCAGCGCCATGTCGGACACCAGGTCGATCCGGCCCAGATCGCTGCCCTTGAAGAACAGCTGATAGCGCTCGCTGATCTGTTCGGCGGCGAAATGGGTGATGCCCTGCTCGTCGACGTAGGCCCACAGGTCGGCATGGGCGGGCGCCTGCCCGGCCAGCAGGCACGCGGCCAGCGGCCAGGCGACCCAACGGCCAGGCGGAATGCGCAGAAAAGCGGGGGCACGCATGGCGCTCAGGCAGCTCAGAGCCTGTGAATAAATTGATCGCGCCCGAAAGGGCCGTCAAAACGCGTCCGATCGAGGCGCGAACCGCAGCCGTAGCCAGGGCTACGGCGAGGATTTGCAACGAAGAGCGGGCGCGTTTTGGCGGCTCGGGCGGGTGTGAGGTATTTTTTCACAGGCTCTCAGATGTCGACTTCCACCGCGTCGCCGTGCAACTCCATCAGCTCGCGGCGCGAGGCGGCTTCGCCCTTGCCCATCAGCTTGGTCATTTCGGCGGTGGTCTGCACGAAGTCGAAACGGCCCAGGCGCACCGGCAGCAGGCGCCGGGTGTCGGGGTTGAGCGTGGTTTCCCACAGCTGTTCGGCGTTCATCTCGCCCAGGCCCTTGAAGCGGCCGATGGTCCACTTGCCCTCGGGCACGCCGTCCTTGCGCAGCTTGTCGAGGATGGCGGTGAGCTCGCCCTCGTCCAGCGCGTACAGCTTGGCGGCGGGCTTCTTGCCGCGCGCCGGCGCATCGACACGAAACAGCGGCGGGCGGGCGACGAAGACGTGGCCAGCCTCGATGAGCCTGGGAAAGTGGCGGAAGAACAGCGTCAGCAGCAGCACCTGGATGTGCGAGCCGTCGACGTCGGCGTCCGACAGGATGCAGATCTTGCCGTAGCGCAGCCCGCTCAGGTCGACCTCGTCGGCGGGGCCGTGCGGGTCGACACCGATGGCGACCGAGATGTCGTGGATCTCGGTGTTGGCAAACAGGCGGTCGCGCTCGACCTCCCAGGTGTTGAGCACCTTGCCGCGCAGCGGCAGCACGGCCTGGGTTTCCTTGTCGCGGCCCATCTTGGCGCTGCCGCCGGCCGAGTCGCCCTCGACTAGGAACACCTCGTTGTCGGCGATGTCGCGGCTTTCGCAATCGGTCAGCTTGCCGGGCAGCACGGCCACGCCCGAGCCCTTGCGCTTTTCCACCTTCTGGCCGGCGCGCTGGCGCGTCTGCGCGGCCTTGATGGCCAGCTCGGCCAGCTTGCGGCCGTAGTCGACGTGCTGGTTCAGCCACAGCTCCAGCGCCGGGCGCACGAAGCTGCTGACCAGGCGCACGGCGTCGCGCGAGTTCAGCCGCTCCTTGATCTGGCCCTGAAACTGCGGATCCAGCACCTTGGCGGAAAGCACGTAGCTGGCGCGCGCGAACACGTCCTCGGGCATCAGCTTGACGCCCTTGGGCAGCAGCGCGTGCAGCTCGATGAAGCCCTTGATGGCCTGAAACAGCCCGTCGCGCAGGCCGCTGTCGTGCGTGCCACCGGCGGTGGTGGGTATCAGGTTGACGTAGCTTTCGCGCACCGTGGCGCCGTCTTCGGTGAAGGCCACGGCCCACTGCGCGCCTTCACCATCGGCAAAGCTGCCGTCGTCCTTGCCGGCATAGCCTTCGCCTTCGAACACCGGGATCACGGCGTCGGCCGTCAGCGTCTGCTCCAGGTAGTCGCGCAGGCCGCCCTTGTATTGCCAGGTCTGCGTGTCGCGGGTTTTCTCGTGGGTCAGGCTGACGCTGACGCCCGGCATCAGCACCGCCTTGCTGCGCAGCAGGTGCACCAGCTCGGCCGCGGGCAGCGCGGCGCTTTCAAAGTACTTGGCGTCGGGCCAGGCGCGCACGGCGGTGCCCTGTTTGCGCTCGCCGGGCTCCAGCGGGCGCAGCGTCAGCGGCTCGACCACGTCGCCGCCGGCGAACACGATGCGGGCGCACTGGCCTTCGCGGTGGCTGGTCACTTCAAGCCGGCGCGACAGCGCGTTGGTCACGCTCACGCCGACGCCGTGCAGACCGCCCGAGAAGCTGTAGGCCCCGCCCTGCCCCTTGTCGAACTTGCCGCCGGCGTGCAGGCGGGTGAACACCAGCTCGACCACCGGGGCCTTTTCTTCGGGGTGCAGGCCGTAGGGGATGCCGCGGCCGTCGTCCTCGACGCTGACCGAGCCGTCGGCGTGCAGGGTGACGCGGATCTTCTTGCCGAAGCCGGCCAGCGCCTCGTCGGCGGCGTTGTCGATGACTTCCTGGATGACGTGCAGCGGGTTATCGGTGCGGGTGTACATGCCCGGGCGCTGCTTGACCGGCTCCAGGCCCTTGAGGACCTTGATCGAGCCTTCGGAGTAGCCGCTGGATGGCGAGAGGGACGAACTGGACATAGGCGGGCAGTTTAACCGGCCGTCGTCAATTTCACTGTACGTAAATACAGAATAATTCTGACGAAGCGGCACATGGGCAGCAAAATATCAAGCATCAGATCGGCCTTCAGCGCCCTGCTGATCTGCGCAAGCAGCTATGATTAATATAGTCTTTCACCAGCTGCCCCTGTCATGCCCGACCCGTCTGTCCGCACCGCCGCGCCGCCCCCGTCGCCCTGGGTCTGCCGCTGGACGCCGTTGCTGGCCGCCGGTGCGCCGGTGCTGGACGTGGCCTGCGGGTCGGGGCGCCACATGCGCTGGTTTGCCGGGCAAGGCTTTTCGGTGACCGGCATCGACCGCGACCCGGCCGCGCTGGCGGCGGCGCAGGCCTGGGGCCAGGTGATCGAGGCCGACATCGAAAGCGGTCCCTGGCCGCTGGCGGGCCAGCGCTTTGGCGCGGTGGTCGTCACCCACTACCTGTGGCGCCCGCTGCTGCCGGCCATCCTGGACGCGGTGGCACCCGGCGGCGTGCTGATCTATGAAACCTTTGCCGTCGGCAACGAGAGCGTGGGCAAGCCCTCGCGCCCCGACTTCCTGCTGCGGCCGGGCGAGCTGCTGGCGCTGTGCGCCGGCCCCGACTGGCGCGTCATCGCCTACGAAGACGGCTTCGAACCCGCGCCCGAGCGTTTCGTGCAGCGCATTGCCGCGGTGCGCGACAACGGCTCGCGCGCCCCGGCCGAGCCGCCACGGCGCTATCCGCTGCGCTGATGCCGTCGCCCGCGCCGGCCCGCCCGCGCCGCACTAAAATGCCCCTTTTCCCTGCCCAGAGAAACCGGACCTCATGAGACCCATCATCGGCAGCACCGTCGCCCTCGTCACCCCCATGCTGGAAGACGGCAGCGTCGACTACCCTGCCCTGCGCAAGCTGATCGACTGGCACATCGCCGAGAGCACCGACTGCATCGGCGTGGTCGGCACCACGGGCGAGTCGCCCACCGTCGACGTCGAGGAGCACCAGGAAATCATCCGCGTCTCGGTCGAGCAGGCCGCTGGCCGCGTGCCCATCATGGCCGGCTGCGGCGCCAACTCGACCACCGAGGCGATCGAGCTGGCGCGCTACGCCAAAAAGGTCGGCGCCGACTGCCAGCTGCAGGTCGTGCCCTACTACAACAAGCCCACGCAAGAGGGCCAGTACCAGCACTTCAAGGCCATCGCCGAGGCGGTGGGCGATCTGCCCATGGTCCTGTACAACGTGCCCGGCCGCACCGTGGGCGACATGCTGCACGACACCGTGCTGCGCCTGGCGCAGGTGCCGGGCATCGTCGGCATCAAGGAGGCCACGGGCAACATCGAGCGCGCGCAGTGGCTGATCCGCGACGTGCCCAAGGGCTTTGCCGTCTATTCGGGCGACGACGCCACCGCCGTCGCCCTGATGCTGTGCGGCGGCCAGGGCAACATCAGCGTCACCGCCAACATCGCCCCGCGCCTGATGCGCGAGCTGTGCGTGGCCGCCATCGCCGGCGACCGCGTCAAGGCGATGCAGATCCAGTTCCAGCTGATGCCGCTGCACAAGCACCTGTTCGTCGAAGCCAACCCGATCCCCATCAAGTGGGCCATGGCCCGCCTGGGCCTGTGCGGTGGCACGCTGCGGCTGCCGATGACGCCACTGTCCACAGCCTGTCAACCGGTGGTCGAGCTGGCGCTACGCGACAGCGGCCTGCTTTGATAGCTTCAATTTCGATAGCTGCCTGCGCTCGACTGGCGCGCGCAAACCACCGATTTCATTCATAGGAACGCCGATCGTGACGTCTGTCCACCGCTTCTGCCTGCCCCTGCTGGGCGCCGCCATGCTCGCCGCCGGCGGCTGTTCCGTGCTGGAGCCCGACCGGATTGACTACAAGAGCGCTGGCCGCGGCGTGGCGCTGGAGGTGCCGCCCGACCTGTCGCAGCTGCCCGGCCAGTCGCGCTACGTGGTCACCGGTGGCAGCGTCAGCGCCAGCGCCTATCAGGCCGGACAGGCCGCCACCGTGGCGGCCGGCACGCCCACGGCTTCCAACACCATCGCCGACGTGCAGTACATGCGCCAGGACGGCGAGCGCTGGCTGCGCGTGGCCCGGCCGGCCGACAAGCTGTGGGGCGAGGTGCGCGACTTCTGGCTGGAAAGCGGCTTTTTGCTGGCCGTCGATCAGGCCAGCATGGGCCTGATGGAAACCGACTGGGCCGAAAACCGCGCCAAGATCCCGCAGGACATCATCCGCCAGACCATCGGCAAGGTCTTCGATTCACTGTATTCGACCGGCGAGCGCGACAAGTTCCGCATCCGCCTGGAGCGCAACCCCAGCGGCGGCACCGACATCTTCGTCACCCACCGCGGCATGGAAGAGGTGTATTCGTCGGCCCGCAAGGACAGCACCATCTGGCAGCCGCGCGCGCGCGACCCCGAGCTGGAGGCCGAGTTCCTGCGCCGCCTGATGGTGCGCCTGGGGGTCTCGCAGGAGCAGTCCAAGGCCGCGCTGGCGGCGGCCGCGTCGGCGCCAGCCACCGCGCCGCAAGCGCGCGTGGTGGCGGCGGCCAACGGCGCGCCGCAGGTGCAGCTGACCGAAGACTTCGACCGCGCCTGGCGCCGCGTCGGCCTGGCGCTGGACCGCACCGGCTTCACCGTCGAGGACCGTGACCGCAGCAAGGGCATCTACTTCGTGCGCTACGTCGACCCGTCGGTGGAAAAGCAGGAGCCGGGCTTCTTCGGCAAACTGTTCGGCCGCGGCAGCGCGCAACTGCCGACCCAGCAGTACCAGGTCGTGGTGCGCACCGAAGGCCAGAGCAGCCAGGTCAGCGTGCTCGACCGCGCCGGCGCCGCCGCCCCGGCGGCCGATGCCCAGCGCATCGTCAAGGTGCTGGCCGACGAGCTGAAATAAGCGCGGCGCGCCACGGCACACGATGCTGCGCTTTCGCAGCCTGGCCAGCGGCAGCTCGGGCAACGCCACGCTGCTCGAAGCCAGTGACGGCCTGCGCCGCACCCGCGTGCTGATCGACTGCGGGCTGGGCCTGCGACAGTTGACGGCGCGCCTGGCTGCCGAAGGGTTGGCACTGGCTGACCTTGACGGCGTTTTCATCACCCACGAGCACGGCGACCACCTGGGCTGTGCGCGCAGCCTGCTGCGGCGCCACGGCGTCCCGGTGTGGACCAGCGCCGGCACCGCCCAGTCGCTGGCCACGCCCGGCACCGATGCCGCCGACGCGCCGCAACCCCGCCTGGTGCGTGACGGCCAGGTCTTCAGCATCGGCGGTATCGAATTCCACCCCTTCGCCGTGCCGCACGACGCGCGCGAACCCCTGCAGCTGCGTTGCACCGACGGCGCCCGCTCGCTGGGCTTGCTCACCGATCTCGGCCATGTCACGGCGCACGCCCTCGCCGCCCTGGGCGGCGTGCATGGTCTGCTGCTGGAAAGCAACCACGACAGTGAACTGCTGGCACGCGGCAACTACCCGGATTTCCTCAAGCGCCGGGTGGGCGGATCGCACGGCCACCTCAGCAACGCGCAGGCGACGGCGGCGCTGACAACGCTGCACCACGATCGCCTGTCGACCGTGATGGCGGCGCACCTGAGCGAGCGCAACAACCGGCCCGAACTGGTGCGCCAGCAGTTTGCCGCCGTGCTCGGCTGCCACGCGGCCGACGTGCTGCTGGCCGAGCGGCACGGTGCCTGCTGGCTCGGCGTATAGCGACTGGCGCCCGGCACCCAAACAAAAAAGCCACCCGAGGGTGGCTTTCTTGTTGCGACGTGGTGCGTCCGTCGCCGCCGATCAGGCCGGCCGCACAGACACACCGGATCCGCTCGGGATCACTTGGCGGCGCTGGCCGCGGCGTCCTTGGCAGCGGTGGCTGCAGCGGCAGCGGCGTCGGCCGCAGCGGTGGCGGCGGTCGAGGCGGCAGCGCCAGCGGCGGCGGCGGCCGTCGACGCAGCGTCGGTGGCGGCGGCAGCGGCTTCGCTGGCAGCGCCCTGGACCGCGCTGGCGGCGGCGTCAACGGCCGAAGCAGCGGCGGTGGCGGCCGCGGCGGCGGGGGCTTCAGCCGCCGGTGCCGGTGCCGGAGCAGGTGCCGGTTCTTCCTTCTTGCCGCAGGCGGCGAGCGAAGCGGCGGCGATCAGGGCGGCCAACAGGAGCGATTTGTTCATGTCAAGGTTCCTTGTTCAAAAAAACGGGAAATTGCCGGAAAGCGCCAAGACACCGGCTGAACCCCGATGCCCTGCACCGCGAGAAAAGCGCAGACGCTGTTTCCGCTCAGCCATTGATTATAAACAGCAGACTAATCAATTGCGGCAAACCCTGACGCAACCACGCCACGCTTGTGACCATTGCTCACAATCCCAGCGTATAGGCGGGAAATCCCGGCGTGCCACGCGCCAGCCAGCCGTCGATCTGTTCGCGCAGCAGCAGGCGCCGCGCCGGATCGTCGCCGCACAGGCCGTTGCTGTGCAGCAAATCCAGGCGCTGCAAGACCCAGCCGGGCGACCACAGGGCGCTGGGCAGCGCCGTCGCATCGGCCTCGCGGCAGACACGGCAATCGATCTTGTGCGACCACAGCCGGCGCCACTCGACGAAGCGCGGGTGCAGACGCGGCACCTCGTCGTAGGTGCGGGCCAGCATGGTGAAGCGCTGGGCGCCACGCACCCACCGGGTCAGCGCCTCGACGACTTCGCGCTCGCCCAGGGGCCAGTGGCGAAAATCGGCGTCCGACAGCAGCAACGTCGACCAGCCCTGCTCTGCCGCCGCCCACAACCCCGCGCGGACGTGGCCGCGAAAGCTTTCGTGGCCGCTGAAACTGCCCGACGGCAGCTCACCCGCCGTGGCGTCAGCGACCATGCAGCCACCCGGCCTGGCGCCACTGTTCGAGCAGTTCGCGTGCCCCGTTGCTCAGGCGCTGTACCTGGGCCGCGCCCAGCTGGCGCGCGTCGGCCAGCGCGCGCATCAGGCGCGCGTCGGCGCCGGTGGCGCGAAAGCCTTCGCCATTGATGAACACATGCCGGCTGTCGTAGAGCATGCGCGTGCGGCGATCGAGCCGCACGCCCCCGTCCACCCGCCCGGCGCCATCGCCGTCGCCGAACCAGACGTTCGGCTTGGGTTCGGTCATCAGCTCGCCCAGCAGCAGCGCCAGGTGATCGGGCTGGTTCAGCGCCCGTTCCACCGCGTCACGGGCAAATTCCAGCATGGCCTCGGGCACCAGCGCGGGTTGGGCCGTGGCCGGCTGGCCGGGGTCGCGATAGGCCGCGTCGCCCACCAAGTCGGTGGCATCGTCGGCCACGCGCTGCAGCAGCTCGCGCACCATCTCGTCGCGCGCGGGCTGGCGAAAGCCGATCGAGTAGGTCATGCACTCCCCGACCGCAACCCCGTCGTGCGCCCAACCGGGTGGCAGGTAGAGCATGTCGCCCGGATCGAGCACGTACTCCTGCTCGGGCTGGAAGTCGGCCAGGATCTTGACCGGCAAGCCCTTGACGAGCGTCAGGTCCTTCTGCCGCCCGATGCGCCAGCGGCGCTGGCCATGGGCCTGCAGCAGGAACACGTCATAACTGTCGAAATGCGGGCCGACGCCGCCGCCGTCGCTGGCGTAGCTGATCATCAGATCGTCCAGCCGCGCATCGGGCACGAAGCGGAACGCCTGCAGCAGCTCGTGCGCCGACGCATGGTGCAGGTCCACGCCCTGCACCAGCAGCGTCCAGTCGGGGCGATGGATGGGTGGCAGGGCGCGGCGCGCAAACGGGCCGCGCCGCAGCTGCCAACCGGCCGGGCCCCGGCTGACCAGGCGCGACTCCACCGCCTCATCGCCCGCCAGGGCAAACAGTTCGGCACGGGACAACAGCGGCTTGAAACCCGGCATCGCCTGGTGCACCAGCAGGGGCTTTTTCTGCCAGTGCTTCTTCATGAATTGGGCCGGCGACAGCCCGCCCAGCAGCGTCAAGGGTTGTTCAATCTCCATGATGCGAGCATACGCAAGGATCGGAGCAACCGGTTTGCGGTGCGACAATCGGCCCATGGAAATCACCCCTCAATGCGTCGTGGCCCTCACCTGGGTTCTGAAGGACAGCCTCGGCGACACGCTGGACGAACTGCACGAGCCGGTCGAGTTCCTGGTCGGCAGTGACGACCTGCTGCCGGCCATCGGCGGCGCGCTGCAGGGCCATGAAGCGGGCGCGACGCTGGATTTGAACCTGGAGCCCGAAGACGCCTTTGGCGACTTCGATGAACAACTGGTGTTCCTGGCCCGGCGCGAGCAGTTGCCGCCCGGCATCGAGGAAGGCATGTTGCTGGAGGGCGCCTCGCTGCCACCCGGCACCGTGTCCGGCGCGCCCGCCGACGCGCTGCTGACCATCTCCGAGATCTACCCCGAGCACGTGGTGCTGGACGCCAATCACCCGCTGGCCGGCATTGCGCTGCGGCTGCACCTGAAGGTGGTGGCGGTGCGAGAAGCGTCCGACCAAGAGCTGGAGCGCGGCAGCGCGGGGGCCGGGTTCTTTCGCTTGCAGCCGATGGCGCCGGGCAGCCCGCACCTTCACTGAGCTCGCGCGCGACAAAAAAACGGCACCCCAGAGGTGCCGTTTTTCTTGTGCCGTCGTGGCCCTGTCAGCGATACAGCTGATCGCCATCGGCCCGCACGCGGTCACCGATCTGCACGTTGGGCGGCTGGGCGTATTCGAACTGGCGCATGCCGCCGTTGTCGAACTGCACGGTGACGCGATAGTGCTCTACCCGGCTGCGGTCCATGTTGCGTTCCAGCATGTTGCCGATCAGCGCGCCGCCGATCACGCCGGCCACGGTGGCCGCCGTGCGGCCGCTGCCGCCGCCGACCTGGCTGCCCGCCAGACCGCCGACAGCCCCGCCAATCACCGCGCCGGCCACGCCCTGCGACTGGCCGCCGCGCACATACTCGACGTTGGTCACGCGCCCGTACTGCGAATAAGCCTGGCCACCGGGATAGCTGCCCGGGTAGTTGCTGGCCGGATAGCCGCCCGGTTGGGCGCAGGCCGCCAGCGTCAGGGCGGCGCCGATGGCCGCCAGCCAGGTCATGAGTCGATGAGAAAAATGCATGGTCATACTCCTGTTTCCTGTTGCGTGATGCCCGGTGCGTGGCGCGCTGCAACCGCCGCGCGGGCAGCCGTCCATTCTGGCAGACCGGCACCCTTGCGCCGACCGGCCCCGCCCTCAGGCGCGCCCGGTGGAGCCGTAGCCGCTCGCCCCGCGTTCAGACGCGGAAAAGCCGTCGACCAGTCGAAAGCTGGCCTGCACCACCGGCACGATGACCAGTTGGGCAATGCGTTCCATGGGCTCGATGGTGAACGCGGTCGGGCTGCGGTTCCAGGCGCTGACCATCAGCTCGCCCTGGTAGTCGCTGTCGATCAGTCCCACCAGGTTGCCTAGCACGATGCCGTGTTTGTGGCCCAGCCCGGAGCGCGGCAGGATCAGCGCCGCATAGCCCGGATCGGCCAGGTGGATGGCCATGCCGGTGGGCAGCAGCTGCCAGGCGCCGCCGGCCAGGGTCAGGGGTGCGTCCAGGCAGGCGCGCAGGTCCAGCCCGGCGCTGCCCGGCGTGGCATAGGCCGGCAGCTGGGCGCGCAGGCGCTCATCGAGAATGCGGACGTCCAGCCTCATGCGTCCAGCCCCGAGACGCGGCGGGCGATTTCGTGGATCAGCTGCTGCGCCAGATGACGCTTGGAGGCGCGCGGCAATTCCGTCACGCCTTCGTCGTCCACCAGCAACAGCGCGTTGTCGTCCTTGCCGAAGGTCGCCGGACCGATGTTGGCCACCAGCAGCGGCACGCCCTTGCGCACGCGCTTGGCCTGGGCGTTGGCCTGCAGGTCCTCGCTTTCGGCGGCAAAGCCGACGCAGTACAGCTCGCCGGCCTGGGCGCGGGCCGAATGGGCGATCTCGGCCAGGATGTCGGGGTTCTCGACGAAGCCCAGTTGCGGCACCTGGCCGGAGCCGTCCTTCTTGATCTTCTGCTCGGCCTGGCTGGCCGGCCGCCAGTCGGCCACCGCCGCGGTCGCTATGAATATATGAGCGTGTTGCGCTTGTCCGGTGGCCGCTGCATGCATCTGGCGCGCGGAACTGACGTCGATGCGGTGCACGCCGCGCGGGGTCGGCAGATGCACCGGCCCGGCCACCAGCGTGACCTCGGCGCCGGCTTCGCGCGCGGCGCGGGCAATGGCAAAGCCCATCTTGCCGCTGGACAGGTTGGTGATGCCGCGCACCGGATCGATGGCTTCGAAGGTCGGGCCGGCCGTCAGCAGCACGCGCTGGCCCAGCAGGGGTTTGGGCGCCAGGAAGGCGATCAGCTCTTCCAGCAGCTCGCCCGCCTCCAGCATGCGGCCGTCGCCGAACTCGCCGCAGGCCTGGTCGCCATGGGCCACGCCCAGCACCTGGGCACCGTCCTGGGCGATCTGCCTCAGGTTGCGCTGGGTGGCCGGGTGCGCCCACATCTCGCGGTTCATGGCCGGCGCGATCAGCAGCGGCACGCGATCGATCGGCCGCGCCAGGCACAGCAGCGCCAGCAGCTCGCCCGCCCTGCCCTGCGCCAGCTGGGCGATGAAGTCGGCGCTGGCGGGCGCCACCACGACGGCGTCGGCGGCGCGGCTCAGGTTGATGTGGGCCATGTTGTTGTCGGGCCGCGCGTCCCACTGCGACACGTACACCGGCCGGCCCGACAGCGCCTGCATGGCCACCGGGGTGATGAACTGGCAGGCCGCCTCGGTCATCACCACCTGCACCATGGCGCCGGCCTTGACCAGCAGACGGCAGAACTCGGCCGCCTTGAAGCAGGCCGCGCCGCCCGACAGGCCCAGCACGATGTGGCGACCCTGCAATTCACCCGCGATCTCGTTGGCTTTCATGGCGCGCAATGTAGCAGAGGGGGCGGCTCCTATAATTGTAATTTCCCACCCAGCGAAGGCCCCGGCCTTTGCCCCTGACATGACCAAATTCGTCTTCGTCACCGGCGGTGTGGTGTCTTCCCTGGGCAAGGGAATCGCCTCGGCCTCCCTGGCTGCGATCCTCGAATCGCGCGGCCTCAAAGTCACCCTCATCAAGCTCGATCCGTACATCAACGTCGATCCGGGCACCATGAGCCCGATCCAGCACGGCGAGGTCTTCGTCACCGACGATGGCGCCGAGACCGACCTGGACCTGGGCCACTACGAGCGCTTCATCACCACCCGGATGAAGAAGGCCAACAACTTCACCACCGGTCAGATCTACCAGAGCGTGCTCGAAAAGGAGCGCCGCGGCGATTACCTGGGCAAGACGGTACAGGTGATCCCGCACATCACCGGCGAGATTCAGGACTTCATCCGGCGCGGCGCCGGCGTCGGCACGCCGGACGCGGTGGACGTGGCCATCGTCGAGATCGGCGGCACCGTAGGCGACATCGAGTCGCTGCCCTTCCTGGAGGCGGTGCGCCAGCTCAGCCTGAAGATGGGGCCCAACCACAGCGCCTTCGTGCACCTGACCTACCTGCCCTGGATCGCCGCCGCCGGCGAGCTGAAGACCAAGCCGACGCAGCACACGGTGCAGAAGCTGCGCGAGATCGGCATCCAGCCCGACGCCCTGCTGTGCCGTGCCGACCGCAGCATTCCGCAGGACGAGCGCGAGAAGATCAGCCTGTTCACCAACGTGCCGGCCTGGGGCGTCATCAGCATGCCCGACGTCGACACCATCTACAAAGTGCCGCGCCTGCTGCACCAGCAGGGCCTGGACGGCCTGATCTGCGACAAGCTGCGCCTGAACACGCCACCGGCCAACCTGAAGCGCTGGGACGCGCTGGTGCACGAGGTGACCAACCCCCGGCATGAGCTGTCCATCGCCATGGTCGGCAAGTACGTCGACCTGTCGGACAGCTACAAGTCGGTCAACGAGGCGCTGCGCCACGCCGGCATGCACAACCACGCCCGCGTGCACATCGAGCACATCGACTCCGAGACCATCACGCCCGCCACCGCGGCGCAGCTGGCGCGCTTCGACGCCATCCTGGTGCCCGGCGGCTTTGGCGAGCGCGGCGTGGAAGGCAAGATCGCCACCGTGCAGTACGCCCGCGAGCACCGGCTGCCCTACCTGGGCATCTGCCTGGGCATGCAGGTGGCCACGATCGAATACGCGCGCCACGTGGCCGGCCTCGCGGGCGCCAACAGCACCGAGTTCGACCCAGCCACCGCGCATCCCGTCATCGCCCTGGTCACCGAATGGAAGGACAAGGACGGCCGCATCCAGAAGCGCGACGCCGGCTCCGACCTCGGCGGCACCATGCGCCTGGGCGCGCAGAGCGCCGACGTGGTGCCCGGCACGCTGGCGCACCGCATCTACGGCGACGTGGTGACCGAACGCCATCGCCACCGCTACGAAGCCAACGTCGACTACCTGGAGCGCCTGCGCGCCGCCGGCCTGGTGATTTCGGCGCTGACGCAGCGCGAGCAGCTGACCGAAATCGTCGAACTGCCGCAAAGCGTGCACCCCTGGTTCATCGGCGTGCAGTTCCACCCCGAGTTCAAGAGCACGCCCTGGGACGGCCACCCGCTGTTCAACGCCTTCATCGAGGCGGCGCTGAAGCACCAGGCCAGCCGCCGCGCCAGCGCGAGCAAGGAGACCGCATGAAGCTCTGCGGCTTTGACGTCGGCCCGCAGCGGCCGTTCTTCCTGATCGCCGGCCCCTGCGTGGTCGAGTCCGAGCAGCTGCAGCTGGACGTGGCCGGCCAGTTGAAGGAGATCACCGCCAGCCTGGGCATCCCCTTCATCTTCAAGAGCAGCTACGACAAGGCCAACCGTTCCAGCGGCACCAGCTTTCGCGGCCCCGGCATGCAGCAGGGCCTGGACATCCTGGCCAAGGTGCGGCGCGAGATCGGCGTGCCGGTGCTGACCGACGTGCACACCGAGGCCGAGGTGCCCGCCGTGGCCGCCGTGGTCGACGTGCTCCAGACCCCGGCCTTTTTGTGCCGCCAGACCGACTTCATCCGCGCCGTGGCGCAATCGGGCAAGCCGGTCAACATCAAGAAGGGGCAGTTCCTGGCGCCGCACGACATGGTGAACGTGATCGCCAAGGCGCGCGCCGCCGCCACCGAGTCCGGCCTGGACGCCGATCGCTTCATGGCCTGCGAGCGCGGCGTGAGCTTCGGCTACAACAACCTGGTGTCCGACATGCGCAGCCTGGCCATCATGCGCGAGACCGGCGCACCGGTGGTGTTCGACGCCACGCATTCGGTGCAGCTGCCCGGTGGCTTGGGCCAGGCCAGCGGCGGCCAGCGCGAGATGGTGCCGGTGCTGGCGCGGGCGGCAGTGGCCGTCGGGGTGGCGGGGCTGTTCATGGAAACCCACCCCGACCCGACGCATGCCCTGTCCGACGGCCCCAACGCCGTGCCGCTCAGGCACATGAAGGCGCTGCTGGAGACGCTGGTGGCGCTCGACGAGGTCACCAAGCGCCAGGCGTATCTGGAAAACGACTTCGGAGCCTGAGCCATGCCCTGCGGCTACATCATCGCCTTGGTCACCATCACCAACCCCACGCAGTACGAGGAGTACAAGCGCTGGAGCTCCGAGGCCATGCGCGCGCATGGGGCGGAAATCTGCGTGCGCGGCGACCGGGTGGAGGTGCTGGAGGGCGACTGGCACCCGGGGCGCACCGTGATCCTGAAGTTTCCCAGCTTCGAGGCCGCCAAGGCCTTCCACGACTCGCCCGAATACAGCCGGGCCCGCGCCGCCCGCCAGGGCGCCGCCGTCATGCGCCTGCTCTGTGTCGAGGGTGTCTAATACTACTGAATTGATAGCTGCTGGCGCGCGCTGGTATTGCGCTGGATCGGTATATTGTTTCTAACTTTCGTATAAAGGAAGACCATGAGTGCCATCGTTGACATCGTCGGCCGCGAAGTGCTGGACAGCCGCGGCAACCCCACCGTCGAGTGCGACGTGCTGCTCGAATCGGGCGTGATGGGCCGCGCCGCCGTGCCCAGCGGCGCCTCCACCGGCTCGCGCGAGGCCATCGAGCTGCGCGACGGCGACAAGAAGCGCTACCTGGGCAAGGGCGTGCTCAAGGCCGTCGAGCACATCAATACCGAAATCTCCGAGGCCGTGCTGGGCCTGGACGCCTCCGAGCAGGCCTTCCTCGACAAGACCCTGATCGACCTGGACGGCACCGACAACAAGTCCCGCCTGGGCGCCAACGCCATGCTGGCGGTGTCGATGGCCGTGGCGCGCGCGGCGGCCGAGGAATCCGGCCTGCCGCTGTACCGCTACTTCGGCGGCATGAACGGCTGCCAGCTGCCGGTGCCGATGATGAACGTCATCAACGGCGGCGCGCACGCCAACAAC
>Ga0209922_100617_pt1 | contig 42690 bp, 50 predicted proteins | sample ThiBiot_500_biof_FD_183946 | JGI IMG/M metagenome (GOLD analysis project Ga0209922, IMG submission 183946) | Wastewater bioreactor microbial communities from Cape Town, South Africa - Thiocy_expt_500_biof (SPAdes) | ecosystem: Engineered > Bioreactor > Thiocyanate-remediating > Anaerobic-Aerobic ... | reverse complement strand
AGACAGTGTCTTAGTTTCTTCTGGTTTTTGTTCACGTATGACTGCCACTGGTTCGATTTTGTTGATAACTTCAGTTGTTTGTTTCGTAGGCTAGAAGATAAGATCGAACTTTTTTGAAATATCAACATTTTGAAATCAATCGAACCTTTGCTGGAGCGCTGTCCACTGATTTTCTCGTTTTCTGTGCTGTTTCTTTAGTTTTATTTGCATTGAACGATCGTTTTGGTTTCGGTTCTTTTTTCTGTTCTTGACTTTGTATTAGTTCCGGTTGTTCGTTCCGAGGTTTTTGTTCGTCTTGAATCGCCGATGACAAATCTTTCAAATCGAAGATTTTATTATTCAAACCTTGGATATTTTCACGCCATTCAGCACGAACAAGATACTAGATAATGTGAAATAGGGAATTTAGTTTTGATTTTTCGAGATTTTCTGTTTACATTATCGAATATTTTTCGTGCATTGAACACAGCCAACATGAAAACTAGGATAATCGAGAGCAGTATTGTGCATAAGCCAATACAATACGGTCGAATTTCCCATGGTGGTCGTGGAATTGTTCTGTAACAAGCTGATAGAACGCGTTGTGGAATTCGAACAGAAATCGGAATGACTATTCGACCGATAGTCGTCGAGAGGATCATCGTTTCATTGATTTCATCAGTTGTATAATCAGGTTGATATCTGAATCAATCGAATACAAAAAAAATCATGAAAAATATTAAAAAAAAAACGAATCACACGTACAAAATAATGAGATTATATTTTTCATTGGGTTCAATTCGAATATTTCGGCAACTGGCTACTGAAAATCCTTGACCTTGACATTTGAATCGACCGAATGAAAGATCATGAATAATTGTCAGCATATTTCCCGTATTTCTCAATGTTAATCTTTTCTCCAAGACAGGATTTCCATTGGGATCTAATTGAAAAACAAAACAAACAAATGTTTTGATTTACATCGAAATCAATTTGTTTACTTAAACAAAATTCATAATGATCGGGACTGACTTCTAAAATAATCGGAAATTCTGATTGACCGATTTGCAGATTTCCGAGACCACCTTGGCCAATTAACTCAATCGGTTCGATAATTGTAAAATTATTTCTATGAAAATAATTATTTTCTCAAGAGAAACAAAGAAATCGTCTTCAAACTACCGAATGATTAAATAAGTTTGCTCGTTTACAGCGGATTTCGGATGATAAACTATCGGAAAATTGACTTGTTCGTTTGGTTGAAGTTCAAATTGCGAGAGCGTTTGATTTTCCGGCTAAGATACAAACAAATATTTTCCTTGAACAAAACAAAAACACAACATACACTTACAATTGAAAAACTCGAGTTTTCCTCAGCGAGAAGTTCAATTGAGTAACTCAAGACATTCGAAGTTGGATTAATAATCATGATATCTTGTGTCTAGTAGAACAAGAATGCAGTTGACAAAATGTTTTGCCGAATGAAATTCTACTTTTGTTGTGTTTATACAGGTTATACTGAAATCCAAAGTCATGGGTGTTGGCGAGGTGTGTTGAATGACACTTGGCCAAAGGAAATTGACAGTCACCGGTAGAGAGATATTCGTTTGAGTTGAGTAAAGCCAAACGTTTGTTTGAATACTATTTAAAAGAATATTGAGAAAACAAAAACAGTGCTAGGCAAATTAACCGTACGTTTGTTTTTTCAAGAATTGAATCCAATTTTTTGACAGATTTCGAAATTGTTCGATTAGATTTCGGTTTAATTCGTATTGATCAAGTAGATCGACTAGTTCTTGCCATTGAAGTTTAAACTCCGGATGAGAATTTAAATGACAATAAAAATTCGATTCCGATGCTTTACACAACGGTGTCATATCAAAATTCAAATCACCAATCTAAAAATCGCTCGACAAGAAAAGTAACGATCTAACTTTCGATCTGCTTACTTTTTCGATTTGATTCGATTGAAGAACAAGTTTTTCGAGTGAAAAATTCGCCGGTTTAAACGAAAAACAAATGCCATAATTCACAAAATGTACTCGTGTGAGTTGAATTGACATTGGGAACTTATTTAACAGATAAATCTCAGCAGATCCAATCTGATTCTAAATCAAACTCTCAATCTCCGAAAAACAAACAACAATTGTTTTCCTACTGGATACACGTCGAGTTGTAAACGCGTCCAATTAGCCAATTCTAATGAATTTGAAACGATATTGTATTTGACATGAATGTTAAGTATTTGATATTTCGTATGGATAGTGATCATTTGATCGTAGAATTGAATTGGATTTGTTCCGTTAATTGTCAAACGAAAATTTGCTCGATGTAATTTAGGTAAAACAAACTGAAATTTTCGCTGATAGACTCAATGATTGATCAATTTCGGATCTTACCGAACAATTATTCTTTTCATTCGACTGACTCTCTTTTCGATTGCCATCGAAATCTTCGATTGAGTTCAATTCAATGTTGAATGGCGATTGTATTTTTTTAATTTCAATGTCAATTGGATTCGAATTCATTAAAATAAATTTCACAGTTCGCAATGTATTCACCGGTATACTTGTCAGAAGAAATTCGTTCGAATTCAATTCACTACGTTGAATACCACCGTTCGTATGATCATTGGAAATCTCAAACTAAATCAGAGAATTTTCTTTTCGTCGATAGAATAATTTCAAACTTCGACAAATCCGTTGTACAAATGAATTGGAATGTGAAAATTCGACAGATTCGTCTGAATTTCAATTTGCGTTCGAAAGGTTTTCAAAGTCGATGGTTGTTTTAAAAAACTAAGACAAAACAATTTATTCCACTGATTCGGATAGAGATGAAAAACACTCGCAGGAATTTGAATCTGCAAAATATCATTCGAAATAACAAAACTTGTTTTTTTTTATTCTCTTTGCTTTTACTTGAATAAAATTTGAAAGAAATTGCACGTTTTCAATGGTTAAATTATATACAGATATAACCGTTCGAAACCGATTATAAACTTGAATGATTCGACAATGTTTTGCATCAGTTTGATTCGTAAGAAAGATATCTGTTTCATCGGAACTCCAATCCAATGAACCGGAGAAGAGTTTTTCTTGAAATGGAATTGTTAATTTCGAATTCGATGATGTCAAAACATCGATTGATCCGTGAATTTGTTCGAGAGATTCGGGCAGAGAATTCAGATCGATTGTTAGAGCAGCTATTTGATTGAAACGATGAATCGACGGAGGAATAGGCAGAGTTTTATATTGAATTGAAAGAAATCGATCGTATTCAGATGGAATGCGGATATCCTAGAAAGTGTTGAATCAAAAAAAAAACTGAAAAATTCGAGTAGTCTTACAGTGATTATTTCAGAATTTAACCCGTAATTTAAAGCATAGATAGGAATTTGAATAGATTTATTCGTTGAACGTAGAAATCGTTCTTTGGATAGCTCCAAAAGATCGATATTTGAATAAAGACCTGAATTATTCGACACGTGAATTTCAATTGGTAGAATAATCTTCTCCAATAAATTCGTTTTTATACAAATAAAACCAATTAATCGATCGAATTTCAATGCTGAATAATTGATTTTAACAATAGATTTCGTTTCATAGGCTTGCAAATACCATTGTTCATGATATTGAAATGTTTTTGTCAAACGATTCTTCGGATTATTCGCTGTTAACAATTCCAAAATCAGATTTTCATCACTCGTATAAATCTCATTGATATTCAACGAACAGTTAAATGGATTGTAGAACTGTATTGTATATTCATAGGTGGCATTTGGTGGAATTTCAATGCCGATCAATGGCCGAAGACGATAGATATTTTCGATTCCGATTCCAGAAATCTTTTGTTTTTAAAAAAACAACAAATGTTTTTAATCGAACACAAAGCTTTCGTTTACTTGATAGGAGAAATTTGCACGATCTGTTTTAATGATCAATGATGTTTGTACAAGCCCGAGTGTTCGAGGAAGAAAATAGATGTTGATCGAAAGACTTCCACCATTCGGAGGAACAATTGTCGGCTGAGAAATTGCTGATGAATAGAATCCATTGAGTTCACTGAGTAGAGAATAGATTTCCAATGGTTCTGCGTCATCGTTAATGATTTGAAAGGTTTTTAAACGAGGAATTGCGATTGACCTTAAACGAAATATGTTCGGAGATGAATTGAATTTCAATTCGATTTACTGTTCAGAAAAATCAAGAGTTGATGGAAGAAAACGAACCGACGAAAATGAATTCGTCTTTGATCGTTGAACATCAACTGAGTTCACTTGACTATCATCGTAGGATTTGATTAACACTGATAGAAGTTCTTTTTCTTCATTATCGTTTATATTATTTTCGATATTCTCAAATGAAAGAAAAAATTCAGACAAACAAAGAAAAAAGATAATGAAAATCTTACGATGTTTGATGACTCATCCAAATTGACAAATTGAAATGAATCAGCTGAAAATTGAAGAATTTCTAAAAATTGAATATTAAAAACTTGAAAAACGTTTTTTTCTCCCAATGAAATCACCTTCTCGATCACTCAACGCATTGATCACTGTTAAAAACGCCGTATAAACATGCAATAAAAGAATAAAATACAAAAAATAAAATCTTCCGAGTTGATTTTTAATTAACATCGATAAATCTAAAAAAACAAAAACCGTACAAATCATCAGTTAGTCTCTCTCGAGGTCGTCATTATCTCGATAAACTATTGGATTGAAACGTAATGATGCGTAACGTTTCGACAAAGTATATATTTCGTAAATTAAGGGAAATTTCTTCAGTTATCATTGGATTGGAGTGTTGACAACAACCAATTATGTGTAAAAATTTGACAGATAGGAGCGTGGTGGCGCTAGTGAGTTTCCAGGAAAATGATATATAAACTTTTTTTGTTGAAAATCAGGTCTGTTTTATTTATTCACAAGAATACGAAGGCGGATGATCACAATTGACCTGTTTCGATCATATCTATGACAGTTTTGCAAACAAATGTATCGAGAGAAAAGACAAACTTTCGAATTTCTTTCGTCAACTGTCACTAATGATTATCATTCATTACCTATCTATTATAATCAAAACCGTGAAATCAAGGTTAAATTTTTTTATTCTTTCTCAAATAGTAAATAACGAGTAATATAGGAAAAAAATGCAATGAAACAAGAAAACGGAGAAAAATAACATGATAATCTTCATTTTTGGCATGAAAACATGTAATATGAGAGACAGAGAAAAAAAAGCTATATCGAGAATATTGTTCACATTCGCACACACACATAGACAAAAAAGTAACTAAAAAACTTGTTGAAGTTATTTGATCGTGATGGTTTTCTCGGCAACAACCTAAAACGAAAGAGAAAAATCAATCGAAAGTAGAAACTCAATCAAACTACACTTACATCGCCATTGGTATCTTCTAAAACAGTTTTCTTGTTTTCGTTACCAGCAGTAAACCATTTGTTGGTACGAAGTTTTAAATTAGTCGGTGGATCAACGGACACATCGTTTACATCCGAACTCCAGATCTAAACAAAACGAACATTCGAAATGCGATTTCAATTGAAAAAAAACTCGTGTTTACGGTTGTTGTTGCGCCCGCACGTAAGACCATTCCTTTTGGAAATTTGAACTCGTACGATTGCGAGCCGACTTTTCGTTTGAGTAGCCAACCATTTAAAGCCACATTTTGATTTGAATTATTGAATAATTTAACAAATTTCGGTTGGGAACTTTCATCTTCGATGATATTGATACCATCGAGGAATTGATTCGTTGTTGTTGGACGTTCAACGGAATCATAACGAGCACGTTTACGTCCTGTTGAACTTCGACTTGTTGTCGTTGATTCTTCGAGACGAGATCCACTACCTGAGATATTCAATCTAACAAAAAAACAAGACGAAGATTTATAAAAAAAAAATTCGTTTTTTTTTGCTACCGTTCTTCTTCGGATTCGAGTAGTTTTCTGTACGTCGCAATTTCTCGATCGAGATTGATTTTGATATCAAGCAAATGCTGATAATCATTTTGCAATTGTTCGAGTTGTTCTTTCAATCGTTTGATGTCGTCTTCTCGATCGGCGAGAAGATCGTCTTGTTTCTGTTGTGCACGTTGAAGACGATCTTCCAAATCTCGACAACGTTGTTCGAGATACAAAACTTTATCATTCAAAGCATCACGTCCTTTGGTTAAATCATCGATTCGTTCACGATACGAAGTGATATCGGTTCGATACGATGCAGCTTGATCGGTATTTCGACGGAGGAGATTTTGAAGATCATTGATTTTTCGTTCGTATTGTCCGGCGAGTTCGTCTCGAACCGCTTGCATTTCTTGATCGGTTTGCACGCGTAATTGTTGCAATTCTTGAAGTAAACGATCGTCGTATTGTTGACGAAGACCATCGTCGAACGATTTGACTTCAACTCGTTTTTGTTGACGAATTTCTTCGATCGCCTAGAAAATGAAAATTGAAATTCGAATGAGAAAACAACGAATTGATTTTACTGTATCGTGAATTCGTTGGTTGAATTGAAGTTCTTCTCGTAGAGTTTTGTTTTTATTTTCTAAATCAACACGAAACAATGTTTCGGCTTCGAGTTGACGTTTTAATGAATTGACTTGTTTATCAAGATCCTTGACAAGATCGTTTAAATTCTTGATGAAAAACAAATTGATTTATTCAGCGAAAAAACAAATACAAATCGACTTACGACATTTTCGTCGGTTTTTCGGTTGTTATCATAAACAAGTGATTCGTTTCGAGACTTTAAATCGGCTAGTTCATTTTCGTATTGCTTAAGACGAGAATCAGTTGCACGTTGATCACGTTCTTTACGAGCAAGTCTAAAAAACGATGTTAATTATTGCAAAATCCGTTGAAAACAAACTTTGCTAAAGCATCTTGTGCTTCGGCATCGGCCTTTTCGGCTTCGATTTCAAAACGTGATTTATCTCTTGCAAGTTCTTCGATTAACTTCTTCGCATCTTCTAATTCATGTTCATACAAATCTTTGATTTTCGATGATTCAGTTTGATAAGTATTTGTATAAGATTCAATCGTACTCTAAGACAAAATAAAAACAACATACTCGAATAATTTGTTCGTTTGTTTTCTATGTGTCGTTTACTCGTAATTCTCGATTGTCCTGTTCTAAACGACGAACAGTATCGATGTAAACCGCTAGACGATTGTTTAATGTTTCTAATTCTTCTTTTTCTTGAGCACGTGAAAGATTCAATCCAGGCGAACTTGTTGCCGATGTATTTCGATTTCTTGTCGTTCGTGCGGACATCTTATTTTAATTGACGTCAATAACCTGAAAAAAAACGCAAATAGAAAATAAATTAATGACGTCGTTGTTATTTTGTTATTGAGAAAGACGAAGCGAACGAGTAAAAAAGAACCTGTCCTTGGTTTGTATTATGATAAGGATACTATACATATATTGTACAGTCGTTTCGCAAACAGAATGCGACGAAGACAAAGAATTCATTTTGATGATTAACAGGTCACTATTCTCTCATCACTATTAATCTTGATATTTTCTCTCACGACATGTCTCGTATGCATATGTTGAGCGATTAACGGTGATATGACTGAAGGGCGTGCATATCGCCGCGCCGCGAAATGAGCAATGACAAATGTTACCGATCAAAGCGGTGTGCGTGCGTGTGATTCAGCGGTTTTTTTTTCTCACTCGGGGGAAGAAAAACCTTCTAGTTGGAAAGAAGTAATTACGATTGATGAGATAATAAATAAATAAATTTCGGACGAAATCAGTTAGAAGAGAGGTCGGATGGTTTTTTAACAAATAAGATTTTCGTCACTTCATAGATGTCATTCACATACAGATTTTGTTTTTGTTGATCACGTCATATTATTTATTTTGATTGTAAACTTGTGTTTTTTTTGTATACAGAAAAAAAGGACAAGAAGAAGAAGAAGATTCTAAGATCGAATGTATCCATATCTGCTTGAATAAAAAAAACACAACTTTTTCAGATTGGATTTTCGATGAGTAATAATGATTGATCAATTTGTGATCGTTCAGCAGCGATAACGAGTATCGTTGCACCACAAACACCAGCTGGTAGCAGAAGAAGAAAAGCTCCTGGAATAAGAAAAATAAGTTCCATGGCTAAACCAAAGCCTAATGTTGCCCATTTATAATGTCGAAACCATGGTGTACGTTCTCGAACACCTAATAAATGTAAAGATAATGGATAATCGATCAAATCATAAGCAATAATAAAAGCAGTCGAAAGGAATTTAATCGGTGTCGTGATGATAACAGCCGGTGGAAAGAATAATTCCGTGATAGTCAATGTAAAAAAGATGAGAATCGACGCACATATGGACACGAATGCCACGCGAATACTTCGCCAGACACTCGCACAGAAACCTTCTTCAGGTCGATTTGGATATTTCAATTGACGTTCTTGAGAACGAACGAGACTTTCAAGTGCCGGCGAACTCAACGGCTGAGCAGTGAGAAAGGCCAAGATGAGCGCGAAAAACATGGCAACTAAATACAAAACAAAACGAAGCACAATCCAACCGTATCGAATCCAACGAGAGGCAGATTTTTGCATTAAATAATTGGTAAATAAATACATTCCCCAAACACTTGGTATTGCAAATAGAAAAAGAAGAATTGTAAAAATGATTGCAGGTACGAATGCACGTGCCCATGTCGATGGATGTGAAAAAAGAAAATAAAAACCTTGAAAAGGCGCGAGAAGACCAGTGAAAAAGCCGGGCGGCGGCGATTTCGTACGATTGATATCGGCGAGAATTTGATCGATTAAACTTTGACGATCATGAAAAATCCCATGAATTTTCGATGACGTTTTAACCGGAGCTTTCGATGTCGACGATAGAAGATAAACAGTTGAAATTTGTTTCAACTGCATCAATCGATCGGATGCGATCGTTGAATCCGTAACAACTAACGTTAAACTTTGTATTGTCGGTGGTAACGAACAGATAAATTGATAGCAAGCATCTTCACTTATAAATAAAGCAATATGAGAACGTAATTCATTAGGTATGGGTTTGTCTTGAGTATTTTCTAACCAAATGATATTTGTTGTCGTCATGATTTAAAAGAAAACAGACTAACTAACATTGATTCATCATCACACACGCACATACATATCCGTTCAGCCATATTTTATTCTTCGACCAATCAGATCCTGCGAATAAGAGCATAGAGTAAAGAGAGACAACTTTTTTTTTTTCTTTTTCTTCTTCTTCGTCGTATTTTTTCGATCCATCCATAAGGTGACAAACAGAAAGTAGCGCGCCACATGTCTTTCGATTTCATGGAACAAAATTCTTTATTAAACTTTAAAAAACAAAACTTCAAAATAAATATTCGAATGACTTTATCAGCCCATTCGACCGAAACATGAATAGTTGATTTCTTTTATTCGCGTATCATGTGGAACACCCATACCGTAGACTGTCAAATATCGATAAAAACATCTGCAAAGAGAAAAAATTCGAATTTGAACGAGTTGTTTTTCTTTTTCTACTTGATGCGTATCAATGGCGAATTGTACGGACTGAAATCGAGATTCCACATACAAGGTCGTTTTGTTCGAGATGAACTCGTCGTTTTTCGATTGTCGGTGAAACTTGATGAACGACTTAGAACCGATGGTTGCCGACTGATGCTCGGCGATTCGGAATCACGTGTTGATGTTTTTCCGTTTGATAAAATATTTAATAAGGACTAAGAAAGGAAAAACAAACAACATGAACGAGTTATTCGAATGATAAGAATAATTACTCGAGCTGGTCGAAGCGATGTCCCCGAAGATTTTTGTGATTTTCTCGCTTGTTTCTCTTCATCGGTCTCTCGTCCTCGTGCGCTCAGTGCTCGTGGTAGTCTGAATTTATTCTTTTGATTTTTTATTGATTGAAGCAATCCACTTCGTCGAAGTGAACTCGTCGAACCGTAGATTTCACTCGTCGTTTCTGTTTGTGGTTTAGCTTTGAAATGCAGAATAGTTGCGTCCATGCTTTTCGATGGTTGAAGAACGTGTTCTTGTGTCGTTTGATTGATTCGTCGGCGACGCTGAGGATTTCGTAGCGTGTCTTCTGACATGGGCGCACTCGGAGGACGTGGTTGATGTTTTCCAGTATTGGGAAAAACCGATTCATTATCAGACATATTTTCATTAGATGAATCATCTGACGGCGATGATTGAGATTGATTATCAGTGTTATTCGAGATTTGAGAGAAAAAATTATCGATTGATTTCAGTTCGATTTCGATTTCTTTGACTTTGATTAATTTCGTAAACGGAAGATCGAATTGATTCTTCGAATTTCCATTTCGTTTAATATATCTTAAGAATTCTTTTCTCGTCACTGGTTGAATAAGAATTAAATCCAAAAGTCCATCAGCTAAATGCCCGAATTTCGCCAGACCTTGTGGCGCATAAGTCCATAGATTAGCATTGGTCAAAACTGCAACTTGTAGATAATCATCATGAAGAACTTTCCAGTTTTTCTCCTGTTTGCCTGAGAATGAACGAACGTTCATGTCTTGTTGTGAAGATTTTCTCAAACGTGATAACTTCTGAAGATGTGAATCATCGAATGCTTTCACTTGATCGTCGCTTTTTTCTTCGGCTGCTGGCGTACAAGATGGACAACTATTTAATTACAAAAGTTGTTGTTTTCTTTTCTCCTGAGAATATTTTCGATTTACTCTCGACAACAACGACCGATCGACACGTCGTTTTGAGTGGCCGGAATGTATCGAATCTCGACTTCGACTGATCTAAAACGAATTTTATAATTGTTGGTTTGTGTTTTCTATTGTGTGAATTCGGCTACTGTAGATTTTTATTCGATGCTGCTTTGGAAAATGATTTTTTCAGCAGCGTTTTCGGACTATGTAAAGAATAACGAGGAAAATACTTCAACACATTCGCTGGATAACCAGTTCCCGCACTGAAATTGCCCGTGATAAAGTTCGAATGTTGATCAAATATTGCTGACATATCAATTTTCATTGTTTGATCTGAAGATGTCAAATGTGAAATCAAATTCAATGAAATATGAGCATTTTTCTTACTGAAAATTAGATGAAATAACGGTGTACAATGATCGATATTGCCATGAATTGTATGAGAAATGATATTTGTTGTTCCTGAAACCGAGAGCGAGATGAAAAGACTTTTTTTTAATGAAAAGAGAAATCTGTTTAATCACCTTCGGGAATAATACAAAGTGGAAATGGAATTGTTGGCAAATCATTGTCCATATCCAGCCTAAATGTCAAAATTCTTTTTTATTCTTTGAAATTAAAAACAAATCAATCGAACCTCGTTCGATTTTCTTTAGCTAAATGACGAATTAGTGCATTGATTACGTTGATAACTGAACCATCACCACCGAGAATAACTAGACTAATATCAATGGAATAGAATCGAGATTTCTTTTTTGTTTTTTTTGTTGATTCATTACCTATCGATAGAATCGAAATCATCCTCGAAATTCTGCATCGCATCATCAGCTGAATAATCATCACTGATTTCTGAATACGAATATTTTTTTTCATTTTCAAAAAAAACACAGAATTATGTTTACCAGTAAAACTGATTTTATAAGGTAAACGTTCGAGAATAGTCTTGATTTTTGTTGTATAGGTATGCCTTGCATGTTTTCCACCTGAATATGGGTTTAATAGGACAAAAATATGTCGTGCAGGTTTGTCTAAACATAATTTTTTTAACGAATAAATCAAATATTTTCGTTGAATTCTGATTTTTACATCGAGAAATAATCTTTGCCAATAAATGAAACCAACGTTCAAGTAAATCAGTATCATCACTTTGAAATATAATGAGAATCTCTTGAAGCACATTATCATACGCTGCCTGATACGAATGCAATTGAAAACCACGAAGAACTCCCGTTTGAGATAATGTTGTTGATGATGGTGTGTCTGTTGAAGTGATTGTATCGATTGTTGAAACAGTCGTTCCAACGACATTCTCTGTGACATTCAATGACCAATTCCAATGTGCATTTATGGGTGAAATTGCATAGACATCATGCATATCGACGCGGTTTATATTCGAATTCTGAGACGTTTTACTATGAGATTCATTCGTTACTGTTGTCCAACTGAGAAGATCATTATCGAGAACAACTTCGACGGTTGTGTTGTGTATTGTGAAAAATGCTTGATGATAGTTCGATTCTGGAGGTGATCGATCGGATTGTCGAATTTTAAATGGTGACGATTGATCAGCGAGATATTCAGGAGTAGGTGCATTTCCATTTTCATCATCATCATCATTTCCAAATGCAACTTTAACTTTAGCTAAAAGAATCAAGCTGCTAATTTGAAAAAATTAGTAAACAAACCCGAAGCAGTTCGTGGCCGGCGTCGATTTGCTCTAGCAGCCATTGATATGCTCTACACAGTCTACAACTAAAGAAAAGAAAAAAAATCTGGTAATAGTTAAAGTTTTTTTTCTTCTTCTTGTTTTTATAAACAAAATAAACTCGTTCGTTTTTCTCCTCCTTCGTCTTCTGTTTGACTATGACACATCGTGCGAAGAGCTACTTTTTGAACGTGACCTAATCAAATAAATACATGTAGAAAAAAATGTACTTGTTTGTCTTCGATAAAAATAAAAAAAAGAGAGAGAGTGATTAATCGAAATAGTCGAATAAAAAAAAAAGAAAATCGAGAGAGAGCGAGAGAAGACAGTTGTCATTGGAGACAATAAGACGATATTCTTATTTATTCGTTCGTTCTTTCGCTGATATATGCTAACCGATCCGTACCGTAACAATAGCAGCTAGAGGTAAGTTTAAAGAAATATTAAAAAGAAAAGAAAGGAAGAATTGTGTAGGAGAATTTCTAGCTCTTTCGTTGTTGCTGCTGCTGCTGCTGCTGCTGTTGTTGTTGTTGAAATCGACGCATTTATGTATATAAGTTTTTTTTTCTTCTATTCTAATTGTAAAGAAAGAAAAAGAAAAGAAAAGAGAGAATTCATTTTAAAATGTTGCTACCTGCTGATGACTACTGCATTTATTCAAGGTCACCTGAGAAAAAAACTTCTTAATTGATGGTTAGTGTTTTTCTGTTTTCCTAATAAGACAAAGCCGATTAGAATATTTTGTCGTTTTCATTTGCTTTTCTAATTATCGAACAAATACATAACCGATGTTCATCATCTGCATGATTAAGAATTAGCTGAACTTTTTGTTTTTTTTACTACAAATTTGATTCTGAATTTCGTTGATTTCAAGGTCATCAACAAAAAAAAAGGCGGGTCGTAATTAATTAATGAATCTTCTCCCTAGATATATGAGTTTCGCCATGAAAAGTACCTATAAAACTTGGCAATTAGCTTGCGACGTAGTAAATAGAAAACAGAATAGATTTCATTTTAGATAGCTTTTGCATGTTATGCATGAATGAATATTTGCATCAAAGTTGACATGTACGGCGAATACAGACGATAAACTCGAATTTTTATTTTCAAGATCGTCCAAACGGATAGGTTATCCACGAGACGATTGACGCTCGTTTACAAAGATTTTTTACACATGAAGATGAAGGTGGACTAGCTATTGTACACAAGGAATTGCTCGGATTGTCTTTATTATATTGGGTTTCGAGTTTGATGGATAGAATTGATAGTCTTTGTATTTTATTAGCATAGATGCTTAATTTTGAATAAATAATATAATCACTTGGACCACCACATGCTCGAGCACCAATTGGTGTCACAATACAATCAGTTGTTTTCGAACAATAATTATCCAGGGCAATAGTTTGTCCAATAGATTGTTTTATTGTCTGAATATCTTTTATTATCACTGTTGTTCGAATTATTGAAATATCTAGAAGATATCAAAATGAATTCGAATACTCAATGTGCAAAATAAATACATACGAAATATGGATATTAGAATGAATATAATAATTCTTGACATGTTCGTTTAATTTACATCAATAAATGAGCAGGTATATGTAATGATGTGTTTTATATATACTTTTTTTACCTTTCCCTTTTGAAAATTGTCTATATCAATAGTATAAGGTAATGAAAACACGGCCACTATCATTAATATTACAGAACGAAAAAATGTATCGTTTTATACTTGACTCAGCATTGAGATTGGATACTATTGATAAGCTATGAAATCTCACGTATTCATCTTATTGATAAGATCTAAAATGGGTGAATATGCTCAATCATTAATCGTTCTAAGATTGAAGATTGTTGTTATTTATAATTATGTGTACTTTAATTTCAGTATATTTTCAATGACCTTGTAGTTTACTGTCAATTTCTTCTTTTTCGAAAAAAAAATATACGATGTTAGATTAATGCAGTAATTAAAAAAACGTAATTATTAATTGCTTATCTCACGTGGGGTTCGTTCTTTACGTTTGAATGATCGTATGTTTGCACTTTGATACATAGTTGAGTTCATAAAATCATTCAGTAAAAAGAAAGAAAATCAATTGAGATAAAAACTTTTATTAACTAAATTAAATAAAAAAAAACTAATGTGTTTCACACTGCTGTTCGTCGTTGGAGTTCATCTGCAATTAATTTTTGTTGAATTGATACTGGCAAACCGACATTCACGTTGTAAATCATTGGTAGAATTGAACGCGGAAGATCAACAAAATTGATAAGAACTTTGATGTACATTGTATCATTGATAACATATCGATTGTTAACATCAGAACAATTGATTTGATCGAGCAAACAAAATTTAGGAATACCAGATGCGATATTCATTGATAACGATGGTCGATGAAAACTTGTACTATTCGTATTCGGTCGAAAACAATCTATAATATGTTTTGGACTTTGGGTTTTATCTCCATTCATGATCGATCTTTGATCATAAAGACAAAACAATATTTTATAAGAGAACGGCCATTTTAATATATTGTCATATTTTCCACGAAGAATAACAAAAAATATAGATAAATGCGTACCACGTGCATTACCGTCACCGTTTAAATACAATCGAATGCAACATCGGTATCCACAATTCGATGTGTAGAAAGCAGGCGAATATATACTCGTCTGTCGTTCACTTTGTGCATCATACATGTGCTCTTGTACTCGAATGATTCTCCAAATTAGAGATCCGTCTGGATCTTGTTTGATTACCTGTTGATCATTATTCCATTTCTGCATGAAAGATAGAAAATCTTGATGTAATATCTGCTGAGTAAGCGATACACTTTCTGTATATTCTGTTTCTGTCGAAGACTCTTTTTTCTTCTCATCTAATTCCTTGGAAAAACGAGACATTTGATTTTTTATCCTCGATAAACTCTCATCACATTCATTGAGTTGCTCAACATTTCTTTCTAGAGTATCTGTTAATTTCGAAATAGTTTCGTAAGTTTTTATCATCGAATTCGAACTTTCACTTTCATTTACAGCATCGTTCATATCGCCACACAATCGTCGCTGTGCATATTGAACCAGAGCTCTTTGATGGCTCTCTGAGAGGAAATGTTTCTTCAATGATCCTGATTCAGACTTAAAAAAGAAGAATAAATAAAACTATGAACAAAAGCAATATTCGCATGTACTTACGTCTTCATTACTGGAATCATCATCACATGATAGTGGGCATATTTTTCGTTTCTTGTCTGGAGCTCTTTTCATGCAATCTAAAATAACATTATGTTGCATCTATCGCTATCTGTGTAAAAAAACACAGTTTTCATCATATCCCCACATTTTTATACTAGAAAAATACCCAATAAAATGATGAAATTTCCGTTTTTAAAAGGATTACTTACGGCAAATGTTTTGCGAGCTAAAAAAAGAGAAAAAAAAACTATAATAGATGCCGGTATATGTCGCCAAGAAAGGGACACTATCCTTTCTTAGGGGCAAATCGCCCAACAGCACTTGCAGCAAAAAAAAGAAAATTCGCTAAGTAAAAACTGCTGCTGTTACTGTGACTTCCGACGTCGTGTGATAGACCGACCTGACATGTTGTCTGTGTCTGTCGTCGCACGAAACCATCATCATTCACATGTAAACAGCCTAGAATAATTCAGAGAAAACCAATAAATAAATGTTCAATGTGAAGCAATTCTTTTCTTTATCAACACACGCACATAAACATAAATCGAACAAGAACATTTCGCGGCAGGAAAAAGAGAGTCGATTGTCACAAAAATCAAAACAGAAAAAAAGAACATTTTTGTTTGAGGAACACATCTTTCATCGTTTATTTTTCTACGCATATTCGTATATTTATATAGAAACAAAAAGAAAATAAGCAAACTATCCACGTACATATTTGCTTGTCTCCTGTTATTGTCAAAAGCGTGGTGGATTGAAGCCCATATTTGGATAACCAGCTGGAGGAGGTAAAAATGGCATACCAGCAATGGGAGCTAAATAGAAATATCGATGTTTGTTTCGATTGATTCGAAAGAAAAACGAGAGGAGAGAACGTACGTCGAACGAAATTAGCCATTGAAAGTCCAGGAGGTATTGGCGGCATTGGTGGCATCATCATCGTTTGTTTATATTTCGGCAATGTCGCTCGAAATTCTTCCTAAAAAGACAAACATTCAATGTCGATGAATAGAATTCAAACATACTAAAGATATGTCATCATCGGGATGAATAATTTTGGCTGCACCAGCAACTGGTTCAATTTTAGCATGATTACCAGGTAGAGTTCCAGCTGCTGTTGTTGATAAATGTGATATAGCAGCAGCTGCTGATGCCATGGTTGTTAAATTATTTTCACTTTTTATCTAAATTAGTTTTCATATTTTAATTTCAATTATCTTAAAAGAAAAAAAAATCTCACATCATTAGCACCACTTGGAAATAAAGGTTTATCGGGCATAGGAGGCATGACTGGCATAGGCGGTCGCATTTGCGTCATCATCGGCATTGGCATCGACATCATGGGAAGTCCCATCGGAGATATTCCGAATGGCATACCAGGAAATGGCATTGGCATCATCGATGCAGTCGGCATCATGCCCATTGGTGGCATTGGTGGCATACCAATCGGTGGTTGTACTACTGCTGATGGTGGTACTGTTGCCGTTGCTGTCTTTGTATCAACTGCATCGAAATCGTCTTTATCTTTTCCAGCAAGTCGTTTTTCATGTGCACGTAGATCTTCTTCTGGTATGCCTTCCATACCGTAGATTTCAATTTCGATATTATCACGACCTTTGATTGCATTAGGAACTTTATCGATATTTTCTTTATGTACCTAAATTGAAATTCGAACGAATCCAATGGATAATTGTTTTTTTTTACTTGAATCGAATGAATTTGTAAACCGGGTCCGGTATATAACTTTTTATGACATAGATGACATTTGAAATGTTTGGCCTTTTGATGTTGTAATAAAATTTTCTCATCATCAAATTCTCGATTACAATACCAACACCATGGTTTCGTTTGTTTCTTTTTCTTTCGACCCATTTTCTTTTTTTTATTTCAATTAATCTATAAAATAGTCAATACTTGCGAAACACTATCACGAGACTAAAAAAAATGCACAAATTTCAAGCCGAAAAATGTCATCATCTCTAAACTAATAGTTGATTATATATTTATACAAATATAAAGTAAAATAAAAGCAATTTTATGTCTGCAAAATTTAAGGCGAGCCAATGATACGATCGAGTGGATCTTTAAGTCGTTGAAGATCGTGTTCGACAATCATAATTTCATTTTTCAACGCATTATAACGAACTAAATCGAAGTTTTTCTTTCGTAATAAACGATGTAAAATCTTGAGATAGAAGTAATCGGATAGATTCATGTATTTCATATCGTGTCGACGAAGAACATAATAACAATATGCCATGAAAACAGTTGAATACGAAATAAAATACGTAAACGGTTCCATAATATCCCAACTAAACATTTTTTTTACAATGAAAATCAAATGAAAATTCCAACGAATTTCCTTACCTGTAATCGATCCAGACTAATCGAAATAAAATACCAGTTTGAAACGACATACCAGCGAGAATTGACCATTGAATCCTAAAATAAAACTGGAATTATTCTCACAGGAAAAACAAAAACAAAACGAGATTAACCATTTCAAACGTCGAATAGCTTTGTTAGCTAATTGATGATGGATTTCATTGAGTGGTCGTACGGTGTCTCGTAGAAATGTCAATTGATTTTCTAATTCTCGTTCTCGATAGGTGAGATACTGATTTAGTCGTAGGTCATGATAGAGTTTTGTCACCGAATTTGATACATCCGAAAGTATGTCTCGTGCTGGTTTATTCGATGTAAATAAATTCGTTGGTTGAACTTCATAGGAAAGTTCATTGAGACGCAACGTAAACGGTTCTTCGAAGATTAGTTCAATTGGTGAATTACGTGATAAACGAGAACCATCAGAAAGATAAATCGACGCTCGATCGATGCCTTTATCTTCAGTTTGTAGAAGTTGAAGAAAATCTCCAACTGTCGTATTAAATGGTTTTATCTATAAGATCGAGTAAGAAGAAGAAAAACAGTTCGATTGCTTTTTATTTACTTGAAAAACACAGGTTTCTCCACGACTAGGCAATGGAACGGCTATATTAGCAAGACCATCTTTGAATTCAACTTGAACTTGCGGTGTGACGGCGTTTGCTGTGAGTAATCGAAAGTAATTGAGGGATTTGACAGGTGACAGCTTATTGAAAATGATTCGTTGAAAGAACATTTTTACATCTAAAACACATCGAATTTTTTGATCGAGGAGAAAAAAAAACGCAGAACAGTTATGAGAGAGAGAGAGTTGAGTTGAAATATCACACAAAGCAGCGTATTCGTTTTTTAACTGACACCACAATTACTATCGTCTTCTTTCTGCATGTTTAAATTTTTTAATTCAGCATGAACTTGCTTCTCGAAATCGAGAATAGCTTTTGGTTTTTTATACTAAAATTAAATCAAAAAAATACATTGAGAATTTTATGGTTAGAATGGAGAGTTTTACAGTGATGATTAGTGTATTGTTTGCATGACAATACGATAATTGACTTTCTTCTAATGGAAGATCTAAACGATCGAGATCAGCAATGGAAAATCGTTTGAAATATCTAAATTTTCATTTATAGAAAAAGAAAAACGAAATTTTCTATTTACTTTTTATTTGTTGTTCGCAGAACAAATTCTCGTTTATCTTGATCAATCGTTAATTGATAGACATCAACTGGATACGGTAGATTTCGAATACGTAGTTCAAACGCATCGGCTTTATCATTTCGTGTAAATATCGGCTACAAAACAGATCCTTTCATCATCGAATAATTGTGTTAATTTACATACAGTTGAAGTGCTTTCCATCATTCCAAGTGAATTCTCAGCAATAGGTTTTGTTTCGTAATTTTGACCGATTTCGAATACCCATGAATCCGATGTTGATGCTGTTTTAAGACCATTAGCTGGCTTTTGTTTCCATTTTCGAACTAATGAGAAGAGATTGAAATTGTTTTTCTTCGAAAAGTAATTTTCTACTCAAGAGTAAATTTGTTTTTGCATCGTATTCTTCAACCATTTCTGAATGATCGTCGAATGTATAATGAACTTTTTTTCGGTCTAATCATACAGAAAAAAAAGGCAGATTTGAAATTGTTCAATTGATTTCTTTTCAGATCGATACCATTTTGAAGTAGACCTGCTTTTTTAGCAGATTTTAACTTTTCAATCCAAGGTATTTTTGAATTTGGTTGTACAAGAGCCATTCTCAATACTTGGTTACTAACTCAATGGTCTATGAAGCAAGCAAATGTAATGTAGCTGCTGCTATTAAAAATATTTCTCACAATCCAATAGTAATCAAAATTAATTTGACTTGAAAAAATAAATCAAAATGAAAACTACGTATTTCAACAAAAAAAAGAATTATCAAAATAAAAATTGAATTCGCAAAGAATTGTTTTGTTTTTGTTTGTCATAGATGTCTCTGTAAATCGAATATTACTAATAGCAATGACCCGCTTTTTACTAATGTTAAACTTGTTATTCTAAAACAGAAATCTTCTATATCAAAGATTTACTATGTTGAGTTCATCCAAACTAATCGTAATTCTTCTGTTAAAATTATCTTTCTGTTCGTTAATTGACGCTCGTGTGAAACAACAACAGCGTTCGATCGGAGGCGAATCTTTAGACACATCGAATTATAATTTGTATATAGATGAAAGGGGAATGAGATTTATTGAAGTACCCGAAGATTACATGGATAATTGGTTAGATGATCAGAAAATGTGGCGACGTGTAAGACAAAGAATTGAATTGACATTTTTTGGTATTAAAAATAATTTCGATTTTTCAGTGGACAATTATTTTAGCTGTTCTCTGTTTGATTTTCTTCAGTACTCTATTATTTTTCGTTATTCACGGTTGTTTAACAGCCACAGGTCCATTTGTGAGTTGTTTGAAATCATTTCAAGATGATAAATCATCGGAAATTACAATACCAATTGAACAAAATCCATTTCAAGGTCTCTCGACAACAATTAATTAAGATAATCTTTTCAGAAGTTCATTCATTCGATCAAGAACTATATGAGCGTGTCGCTCGGCAAAGATTAACGCAGGACGAAAACGTACAGCCAAATCTCCACATGAACCCATTTGAATACCTCAAAGATCAATAAAATATTTTCAGAAACAAATAATGAAATGAATTTCAGTCAGTACCGAGATTTCTTAATTCGAAGAGAAATTTATCACGAAGAGAAGCAGTAGGCATGTCGAATGCACAGAATGTTCCTCGGCCTCGAGCATTTCGAATTAAATGAGGATATGTCGTGTTGAAGTCTTTCAAACCATTGAGAAGAACTTCGCCTGTTGTTTGTGTTTGTTCAATTAAATTTTCCGTTCGAACTGTTTGCAGAATTGCATCGAGAACTAACATTTTAGCAGGCTCACCCATCCAAGTATTGAATATACGATATGGCTGAAATGAAAATGTGACTTTCGTTCGAATGAGAAGATCGATGAATGAAGAAAGACCTGTTTTGGCTGAAATTCTGGTCGAGCAAAAAAACCACCTGTTTGAAATTTTTTCGAAAACGTGACTAGATCAGGAGGTTCGGGTAAATCGAAATGTTCGTGTGCCCAGAATTTCCCGGTAACACCAAGACCTGTTTGAACTTCATCGATAAGTAAAGCTGCATGATTCTACAAGAGAAAGAATTAGGCGTTCTCGTGGCTCGAAAGGAGAGAAAAACAGAATACTTTTTTTGTTAATTTTTGAAGTTGTTGAAAAAACCGCGGACTACCATGAAAATCTCCGCCTTCGCTTTGAATCGGCTCGATAACAACGCCGACAACTGATTTCTGTTTGAAATTATACTCATAAAATAATTCTTCGATCTAAACAATCCGACAAAAAGCTTTTAGCACATACGTATCATCTGACCTATCGAATTACTCGAGCTAAACATCGATCATCTTCTTTTCGATTCTCTCGTTGATGTTCTTCTAACGGATATTTATATCTCGGAAACGGTGCAATAGGCCAATCAAAACTCGGAAAATCCAATTTATGAATCGGTTTCGAATGTGTACATGCTAAAGCTCCTAGAATTGTTTTCATAGATTTGTTTTTCTCCTCCTTATTTCCATTTTCTTTGTCATACCAAATGTTCGACCATGAAAAGCTCCTTGAAATGACATCAATGAAACAGTCGGACATCCTGGCGGTTTATTCAAAATCGATGTTTGCAATTCTTCGTGACTGAACGTTCTATCAGCACGAGCTCGATTTGCATACCAAATACAAATAGCTTTGAACGCATTTTCGTTCGAACAGGAACCGCACATCATTGGTTGAACATATTCGAGACCTTTCGGAGCGATCTATAGCAAATGAAAATGATTTTTATAACACGAGACAGTTTTTGCTTTCGATTTACTGGTAGAAGTGTTTGTTGAATTTGTTTGATAAATTGAGGTGTTGGATGAACGCCGAGTGCTGGTCGATTGACTAATTGACTCTAGGAAAGCGAAAGTATTTTTTGTGATTCTGTTTTTCGTCGACTTACGAGATTTTCAGGATTTTGAAAAACTTTTTGAATCGCTGGATGATTGTAACCGAGAGGAAGTGAAGCAATCTGTTCATAAACATCCAAAAGAATATTTCCATCGATATCAATTGCATAATTTCCAATGGATTTATCGACATCAAGTACAAATATTGTGCTCAATGCATTCTAAATTATTTGTCAAATTTTCGAAGAAGAAAAAATCTATATTTCTGTACTTGTGTTTTTTCTAAATTACGAATAAATTCTCTGGATTTAGGTCCCTAAACAAATATGTTTTACAAAAACAAGTGCTTTTTTTTCTTTAATTTTTACAGGAATTTGTGTTTTCATCTTTGGTCCTGATGGCTCTCGAGACAGAACACTATTTCCTGCGAACAAAAGCCAAATCATTAATTTACTTCTCATGAAAACTCTTCTCTTACTTCGACGTTGATATTTGCCATTAGAAAAACAACGCGATGCAACATGTCGCAAAGCATTCATCTCTCGAACTGTTTGTCATTTGCATTAGCAAACACAGAAGAGAGAACGAGTAATTCACATCCTCTTCTATTAATTGAATAGCTCTTTAGTTCGATATATTTAGATACATTGAATAGCAGAATTTTATTTGACAAAAAAAAAACGAAGAAGAAAAAAATCCGATCGACACTAAACATATTCACTGGCGTCATCTTTGCTGAGAAATCTGATTTGTTATTCACCATTGAAACTAAGATAAAACACAACAAAAAACGAATTCTCTCATTTTGGTTTGATAAATGATGGCGTTAAAAAGTTCGTAAGTTCTTTATCTTTCAGCATATTCATAAATTCTTGTTTCGATATTTTATCATCTTCATTTAAATCTAAAATCGCCATGATTTCATAGGTAACATAGGAGACACTGAATTTCTCTTGATCGATTCCATAGAGAATAAAAAGTGCTTGAACAATCTGACTGACTTCACTGTAATCAATTGTTCCGTCACAATCATGATCGAATGCATCGTACAACCATTCGAGTTTTTCTTTTGGACTACTTGAATTACTATGTATGTAGATAGCTAAGAGAAATTCATCGAATTGAATGAAACCATCCTTCGATATGCGATCGAATGCGCGAAAAATAAATTCCGAATAGATTTGCGAACTTTTCGATGGAAGTAATTGCTGATAGAATTCGATGAATTCAGTTTTAGTTAAACGACCTGAATTACAACGTTGTCGAAATGTTTGATAGTAACGTTGAATTTGTTCGGAAGAGAATTTCGTTCGTTTAATAAGATATTCGATTTGTTTAGTTGTTAATTCGTCATTGATCGTCGTAAATGTTGGAAGATCTTCTTCATTCGATTGGGAATCCGCTCGCCATTGTGTATTATTAAACATAGGACTCATGAGTTCGAGTAAATCAATTGAATCTTTACATAGAAGAAGAAATTCATTGAAGTTAAGTTCACCATCATGATTGATATCATATTTATCAAATAAAAGTTTTAATTCATCTAATCGATCATTTTTTAATATTCGGCCATGTATGTGATAGACTAAATGGCATAGATCGAGAAATTCTTCTCGATCGATTTGTCGATCATGATTGATATCATAAAGTAGAAACATCCATCGAAGTTTTTCATTGAGATCGGTTTCGGGCAATGTTATTGCTTTGAAAAAGAGAATTTCTTTGAAATTTAATCGACCATTTTTATCCGAATCGATGTGATTAAATAAACGTTCAAGTAACGGTTGAGTATTGGACAGATGACTTAATTCACTTGAATATAAATCACAGAATTCTTCGAATGTCACATAACCACGCGGATAATGCGTGAGAAATCTCATTTGAAATTGATCGATTTGTTTTCTCGTAAAATTCGTATGTAAAGTTATGTACGATAGATCTTTCTCGCTTAATTCAGGCCGGTCAAGAGCACCGGGATAGATGTTTCCCATCGTATGTAATATTTGATCTGCTGACAATCTGTGAATTTGTCTAACAGTGTGTGTGTGTGTGTGTGTGTGTGTTTTTTTTTCTAGTTTCAGAAAAAAAAAGAAAAACTTTTTTCCCGGAACAGAAAAGAATGATAACGATAGAAGTCAGTCGGAAGAATAAGAGAAAAAAACTCTTTGTTAGTGTGCATGAGTCATAGTAACCAACATGTTAATGTTTTTTTTCCTACTTCTCGTCTTATTTCAGATCAAATGTAGTGTCATGGTTTTTTTGCAGAAAAAAGTTTTATCACGTTGTTTTCGTTTGTTATTTTCTTTAGCTTGGAAAACACTTCTTTTGTAAGACATTTGAAGAAGAGGAAAAAAAAAGATCTAATCTTTTCGATCTCTAGTTTTCCCGTTTTATTCTCATTTACAACTTATTTATCTGGTCATACTCTTCGAGTTGATATTGAATATTAATAAAGCAAACAAATAGCAAATGTCTCGAAGTGTTCGTGATCTTCGTGAATTAATCTGTCTTTCACGATTCGGTTTTCGTTCGGATGAAAATCCAGCTGAATACGAACAACAATCAACTAACAATGAATCCGTTCTTTTCTATTTCGATCCATCGATTTTAACCAATTGGCTTGAATTAACCGGAACACATTTAGAAAATCTTCGTTTACTTTCAACAAATACGCTCGTAAATTTATTCTTTTTCTGGTTGAAACAATTCGATTACGAACACAAACGAGATCTATTCCGTATGGAAATTGATTTATTCACTGAACATTTAGTTTTTGCTTTGACACCGAACAGTCTCGATTCGAATGAGATCATTGAATTTGCTCAACAAGTTCTTCACGATCTTCACGCACAATTGAAAACGAATTCGAAAGAAAATGATTTCGAATTTTTACTATCGATTGATGTTTTCAATCGATTTCAACGTGATAATCAATATCGAAATTTGTTAGCTAATTTACCGGAAAATCTAACGAATAATATCACGAATCATTTGCATTTACAATGGATGTTAGCCATTCGAGCATTCGGATTAGTTACGATTTGTACAGCTGCAGTGAAATATTTTGACAACATACAAAAATCTTTGCAAGCTGAAAGTCCATCAACAAGTTCGAAGCAGAAAATAAGATTTTTATTTTTTGAAAATCTTGAAGTATTTTTGTAGATGTCTACCTATCGGACATACCGGATCCATATCCAGTTACAAAGCCAATCGATCAAATACGAAATCGAATACTAATTGCATTGAGGTTCGATGAATAATTTAACATTAAATAATCTTTTTTGTTTTGTGTTTTTAGGAAAGGTTATATTGAAGTTATTGAATATTTTATTAAAACAAATCAATTAACTGGCGAACCTCTTGATGAACAAAATCGTAATATTCTATTCCATGCGTTACCTTTAGAAAATACGCCAATGATTGAATATCTCATAAAATCAGTTCAGTTTTGTTTCTTCTTTTTTGTTTCCCCTGACTTCGATTCTGTTATTTAGAAGCTTCCCAATCTCGATATAAATTCAATTGCTCAATCCGGAAATAGTCTTTTGCATTTATGTGTTACTCTTCAACGTCGTGATTATCTTCAATTAATCATCGAAACCTATCCCAATGTTAATATCAATCAATATAATCAACAAAATGCGACGCCTCTTCATCTTGCAATTATCTATAATAATTTCGAACTAATTCAATATTTAATTCAATCAGGTGCTGATCGAACTTTGCTGATGAAGACTAAAACTTGTTTGCAACTAGCCGAAGATTTTCAAGAGAAAAATGTGATTGAATTTTTTTCGAAAATTATTTAATAAAATGAATTTTGTTTATTTATACGCATATAATTAATATTTAAGCAAAGAAATTGAGAGTGAAGAGTGCACATGAAAGGAAATATAGAAGACAATAACAACAATAGGGAGGGTAAACAATAGAAATCTATGAGAGGGTTTTGAAAGAATTACATTCTTGGCTTGTTTTTGTTCTTAAAACAAGGAAACCAATTCTCGGATTTCACTTGTAAATATTTATTTGGACATTTTTCTTCGAATTGAATTCCCGATGCGAATAGATTCAATGCTTGTCGATGCACACGAACTTGAATTTCATTGCCAGTTACTAATTCACCATCACATGACCAATTACCCGCTTGTTTACGACCGGTATTTATCGGTCGTATGAGAACTTCACTCACACGATAACGTTCAACATTGGGCAGATCTTCAATCGATCGACTGTCATTAGCAACTTGCCAAAGAAATCGAAGAAAACCCGTTCGCCACGAACGTTTGACCAGAATTAAATCAAATGTTCCATCACCTAAATAACAAAAGACGAAACTTCATTGGAAACTCAAAAGTTCGTAAGACACTTACCGAGATGAACAAATGGTGACATGCCGTATTTACTTTTGGCACATCGACATGGCATATTTAAACAATTGACGGTTGTATATCGTCCTTCACGTTTAATTTGTAATGGTAATTGATTTTTGTTTGCATTGATGGTTTGTTCGTCGGAACATTGGCCGCAATTTCGACTGCAAAATTTCGATTTTGGCAGAACTAATTTTTCAATTGTATCCGTCGATTGAGTTATTAATTGTTGACAATCAGGTGCAACTGTTGATGTACCACCAACAGAATTTGTTGTCTGTGAATGAGCATTTTGCACAGTTTCTGGTGAAGACAATGTTATTGTTAATTCACTATGATATGATGTATTACGAATAAATTGACAGAAACCTGCCAAATCATATCGTAATGGTCCTAGAAAACGCCAATTATCTGATTGATGAATAATATCACCGAAAAATCCATAGGCAAGCATCGTAGCCATAAATCGAACGAAACCGTTTTCATTATGAACCTAAATCAACAATAAAATATCAAAGAAACCAAATAATTATCGATTTTCCTACAGTCGTTATATCGATGAGAAGTGATTCGCCGACAATAATTTGCAAAGCACTGGTTACAGGATCATTCAGACCCGTTGTACCGAAAACAACTGCGTCCGTTGAACCAGCTGGTATAATTCCGATACGCATTTTCGGTCGAATTAGATTTACATGCGGATTATCGATGCTGATTTGTTCGTCTTGAGCTGTTCGTAGTAGAAGTCCATGACATAATTCAGCAAACATGCCATCGCCACCTACACATATGAGTCCATCGTAATTATTTAACATTTCATTTAAAATATATTCTTGGGCATGATTTGCTCGTTCGGTGTAGATTGTTTCGACAAATATATTTGCTTCTTCAAATATTGGCAAAACTGTTTTGTCATAGACCAAACGTGCTCGACCTCAATAGAAGAAAAAACATTGAGATACTAATTAAATCGACGTGTGTTTATCTAGAAAATACCTTTGCCAGATAAGGGATTGACGAAAGCAAGAAGCCGATGTGGACGTTGGCTCAAAGTCGAGAGACAAAGATTTAAATTAGTGTATAATTCATTCGCAAGTTCTTCACTGTCTAATTCTAATTCGAGTGTTTTGATGGCCCATTGAATTGAATTTGAAACATCGACATAACGGATTTTGATCGCAGTTTTAGCTAGGAAATCATCATTCAACGGTTGATTTGATGATGATGATGAAAAGAAACGTTTGAAACTGAATTGTCGACGTTTAAAACTGCTTTGAGAACTTTCAGTTGTTAATGTTATTTGACTGATTTCACGTGATTGTTCGATTGAGGTTATTTGTGGAAAATCTGTGTTAACTTCGAGTGAAGGCGTTGTCTGAAGACTTGTATTCAAACTTCTCGATGATTTCTTCGATGTTGAAACAATTTGTTTGACATTTAACAAATGATTTAATGTTATTGTTTGAGGAATATTCGAGCCGATTTTTTTGTCATTTAACAATTGGAAATTTAATCGAGTGAATGCTGGTCGAATATGCTGAGTTGGAATGTCAACTGACGTGAAATCGGCTGAGCTTTCTGTTTGAATATCATCGATATAAATACGTAAACGACAGAGATCAGATTTAATCAAGCAAGTTGTTGAATATAAAACGGACGGCATTGGAATGAAAAAACACAAAAACAAAATAACTTGGCTTTTAACACAGCAATTAAATTATAGGAAAACGTTTTTTTTTTCTATGTACAATATTATTTATACAGGTTGGAGAGGCCCGTCGCACGTCGAAGGATAATTTGCGATGACATCATTCAGGCGTAGGGTAATGGCTAGAAAAAAAACCAAGGAAGAGTGATGATTTGCGTCACTTTTAGATGGATAGATAGTAACGGTTTCTATGCGGCGTGTTTTTTACCTGCTGTCTCGTTTTTATTTTTGTTGATGTGAGATGAAAGAAAAAAAATCTCTGTCAACTCGGATTGATGCAGAATGACCTTCGCATTTGAATCGAACAAAAAAAAACATTTATTGACATATAAGAAAAAAAACACGCTGAAGAGAAATAGAAAGAACGAACGAACGCGAACGAACGTTTTGATAGCTAGTTGCTACTCATGAGGATGATGATGATGATCATTATTTCTTGAAGAAAAAGCTCAGCAACCAATACAAACAGATAGATGGCGTGCTCAACTCAGTCGTTTTTTTTCGAGCGAAAGAAATTTTATTTGTAAACGAAAAAAAAAAGTTTTTTTTTTCAATGAAAATATATTTTTATGGATGAATCATTTTCTAACATAAAAACTTAGCAACGACCTCAATCGAACGAGTTCATGGCTGATGAACTTCACCTTTTAACATTTTAGTCAAACGTATTGCCATAAGATGGAGAAGTACATGATTATATCGCCGATTGGCGAAGGATCCTTTGCTAAAGTTTATCGTGGTCGAGAGAAATACACTGGACGAGTTCGTTTACTAATTGATTATTTATAAAACAAATTTGAACGTTATTATTTAGGATGTTGCGTTGAAATTTATCTCGAAATTAGGTAAATCGGAAAAAGATTTGTATTTCCTCCGACGAGAAATCGAAATTCTACGAAGAATGAAACATGAAAATATCGTCGAAATGATCAATCATTTCGAAACGAACAATGAAGTAATCATTTTGAACTATTTTTCTATTTCGATTTGATTTTGAACTATTTTTCGACAGATTGTCGTGGTTACTGAACGTGGTCTTGCTGATCTCTATCAACTGTTAGAAGACGATGTTAGTTTACCCGAAGAGACTGTACAGAAAATTGCTTGCCAATTAGTTTCAGCACTTCATTATTTACATTCACATCGAGTTCTTCATCGAGGTTTGTGGCAAAATATCGGAATGAACTTTGATTTTGTGATTGATTCTATTGAATAGATATGAAACCGCAGAATATTTTAATTTTCCCGGGTGGAAAAGTGAAATTATGTGATTTTGGGTAAGTGAATTTGAATTCCATCAGAGAAAAAAACGCTACGATCTTGTAAATCAATGTAGATTTGCTCGAAATATGACAATGGATACCATGGTTTTGACATCGATTAAAGTTTGTTTTCAATTGAAATTCTTTTTTTTTTGATCGAAATTTAATAAAATCTTCTAGGGAACACCGTTGTACATGTGTCCAGAATTAGTCGATGAAAAACCTTACGATCATTCGGCTGATCTCTGGTTTGTCAAAATATTCATTCTTTATTTCGTTTTACATTTCGATTTTCAGGGCTCTTGGTTGCATTCTCTACGAAGTCTATCACGGGAAACCACCATTTTTTACTAACAATGTTTTTCATTTGATCAAAATGATTGGCAAAGGTAATTATTACGTGTTTAATATTCGATTGTGAACTTGATTTTGATTTATATAAATTCAGAATCTGTGAAATGGCCAAAGCCGATCACTCCTGATATGCGCAGTTTCTTAGAAGGTCTTCTAACAAAAGATTCGAATCTTCGTTTGACATGGCCTGACTTGTTGCAACACCCATTCGTTCGAACGGGAGTTAAATGTATGAATAGAAAGTCATTTTTAGTTTCTTTTTCTCGATGAATTTAATGTTTAGTACCGACTTTAACTGAATCGATTGTTGGCCCATTGACACAAGCTCCAACGGAAGAACAACGAATTTTGAAACAACAACAAATCAAAGCTAAAGGCGTTTCGAGAGGCCCGTCGAAACTACTTTCGAAATTTATGCCTGATGAACATCGAAAAGTAAATGTGCTTTTTTTTGTCTTAAATTAATACAATAAATACCGAATGCTTTGAAAAAAAAGGATGCACAGAAATCTCCTGGAAACAAAGATAAAACTCCAAAGAAAACCAAAGTTGCTGCTCCTCCGCCTGTTGAAGTACAACAGCCGCCACCTCCTCCTCCTTCGTCTGCTCCTCCTCCTGTTTCCATACCGATTCCCGTTACTGTCGAACCTGTTGTCAGCAAATCAGCGATTCCTGTCGATTCCCTATCGGTTCAAGAAGAAAAATTCTCGTCTGCTCGCGAAACACCGCTAACTGCTCGAACAGCCGAAGAACAAGATGTCGAACAATATGCCGAACAAATCGAAATCATGTCACCCGAAGATCTCTTCGGTTTACTTCATCAAAAATCTTTTATTGAACTCTTAGAAAATGTTTCAACACGAATTCTTCCGAAATTATTAGAATGTACACTCAACGGTGCGTCATTCTATCGAAATCTCATGAAAATCTTTCGATTTATTCTTCAATCGGATCTCGATCCTCATTTAATCATTTCATTTTGTCAAACAATGCAAATCCCCAGCACACAATTGAAACATCTTCGATCCATTCTCGAGCATGCAACTATTCGAAAAGAAGTACAGAATAATTCCGTTTGTATTGATCAATCAATTCTCTCCTTGATTTTAGCCATGGTTTGCTCATGTACTCTTCGATAATTTGAGTCTTGTTCGTCTTTGGTTTGAGCTGATAACTGCATATACACTTCAGCAATTGGACGAAGAACAATGTCAATTATATTTGGCAATGTCACATGAAATTCTCTCTCAAACAGCAACGATTCTCAATGTTGCATCGAATTTAGATTATGCAATCTGTTGTGAGACACTAATGATTCTTATTATTCTTTGTGAATCGTACGAAGATGCATCACCATTGCTTTGCCAAGCTTGGTATGATCCAGTACGATTAGATCAATGTCAAATTTGGCCGTCTATCGCTCAGTTAATCACAAAAACTCCTAAAACTGATAGTAAAACAAGAAAGTGTAAATAATTCGAAATTGTTTCGTCGTATTTCAGGTTCGAATGCTGAACTCTATGATGAAACATTGATGTACACAGTTGCAGTTATGGCAGCATTGACCTATCCGTCTCAATGTTTGCCTGACGAGCTACTCGAAGCGAAGATTCGAGTAAAATTTCCATCGATTATCGAAATATTCGAATCATTTGTTTTTTTTCAGGTTGCGAATTCTCTCGCTTTGAAGCTATTTGAACCAAATTTCGCATCATTTCGTGATGTTTGGCTTGGCCAATTTCGTACTGCAAAATGTGGTTCCAATATTCTCAAAGTAGATTCATATTCTCTTGAAAAAAATTCATATTTCTTGTATAATTAGGCTATGTATGGCATGTGTTTATCAACACCACGTTTTACTTCATTCATTTTCGACGGATCATTTCTTTCGAATGAGTTACTTAGTTTACTACGTGGCGAAGTAAATCATTGAAATCGAATCTTTTGCCTTTAAAAAATCGTTTGTTTTTTTTGCTTTAGGTTGCAATCGAAGAGTCCGATGCCGATGAAGCCATTGAACTGTCGATTCATCTCAGTACTGTAATGATCAAACAGATTATTCTACAATAGTAAATTTTCATTGAAAAAAGCGAATAGTTATGATTGTGATTGTTTTCAGTGAAAATCAAACGAGAATCGATCTACGAAGTCAATTGACGGTTAAAGATGATCGAAGATTAGACCGGTAAAATCGAGGAATTTTATTTCGATCTTCGATTGTTTTGTTGTTTTCAGAATTCAACCAATTACAAATCACATCGCTCAATTAGCAATAACAAGTCAAACTTTACCACAACGTGCTGCTTGTGCTCTTCATCTTGTCTATGCGATCTATTCCGGAATGAAATTCCTCTTAAATGCCGATGAATACATCGACAGTCTCTCGGCAGTATTTGTTCAATCGGAATGTGATTTCATCGTTCGATTTCCATTTCACCATGGACTTCTCGATGGGCTGATCATGTTGATTTTTCATATTGTTCATACGGATCCACAGAAATCGATCGGCACGTTAATCGATTGCGGTTTATTTCATATTCTTTGGCAGCAAGTACGTGCCGCTTTTCAATCGTTACAAACGAATGAAGAGACGCCGAGAACAATGGTGACAACGCCAGATTGGATTTTAATATCTCGAGATGGGATTCATCAAATTTTACAATTAACTTTAGAATTATTTCTTCAAGTAAAAAAAACACATAAGCAAATTCAGTTTTTTCTTAGTTGAACTTCATTTCAGCGTATGCATAAATGTTTAAGCCTATTTATTCAACCAGAAAGTATTGTTTTCGAATCATTGAGCATGATGTTAAGCAAAGAATTAGTCGAACAACTTGATTCAAAGTAAAAACAAACAAACATAGTTTTCAAAGAAAACGATCTTTTTTGATATTAGATCTGCACAATTAACAACTGATGTTGTGACATTGACATGTCATATATTCATGTTTCCATTTTCGATTGAAACAAGTGAAACCTTTCTCGAACGAACACTTGAGTATAAAATTCGATAGACGATAAATTCCGATGTAATATTCGAATATTTAGATTATGTCAACGATTTGAAATCATTCCCAAACTCCTTTGGGTAGCTATGACACATCTGCCTATCGAACGAATCGAAGTACCAATTGGTTTAATTGCACAATTAAGTTATTATCAAGAAAGTACGAACAAACATGTTTTTTTTTTAATAATAAGTTTTGCAAAAATTCTTTAGCTGCTCGAAAGACGATCTGTCAAATGTTGATGAATGATGTTCAAGTAAAATTTCATCATCGATTGTTTTTTGTTTGTATGAGTTGAATGATTGGTTTTAGTTATGTCAATTCTATTCGAATGTTCTCTATGGACCCAATGAAAGTGAATTTATTCTTTGTGATACATTTTTCACATTCACAAATTTAATTAAAACAAACGAAAGTGTCGCGTCTTGTTTGAGTGATATTCTTTGTGGTCCAAAAAGTAAACCGAACTTTTTGTTTTTGTTTCTTCGTCAATCGAAAAAAAAACTATTCTGAGTAGATAATTTCGATGTTTTAATTCGTGCTCTCTCGGGAAGTAATCTAACCAAAGCCAAATGTTGTTTTCTCATGGGTCATATGACGAAATCATCGCGAACATTTTGTACAATACTCAAATCACATCCGGATGTGCTCGATCAATTACGACAATGTTGTTTCGAAGAAGATTCACATGTTCGAAAAGTAAAATCAATCAAAACAAATTGAAAAAAAAAACTCTGCACTTTTGCTTTTCTATTCGGTAAAATAGATGGCTTTTTTTGTCCTTGGAAATTTCATTTCAACAAACGAAATTCTCTACGAATATGTCGATGAATTAACGCCATTTCTTGTGCAAGCATTGAATGATACGATTTCAAAAATTCGTTCACATGCTGTCAGTACGTATCATCGAAAGTCAAGCCTTTTCGTTTGTTTACTTATTCATTTTATTGCTGTTGAATAGATACTCTCGGGTTTCTCGCTCGATATCGTCTATCGAATCGTTTAGTTGAACTAAAAGTTCCCGAGAAATTACTCGACGTTGCTTGTCACGACACACACGTGACTGTTCAAGAATTTGCATTACGTGTACTCAAACAAATGGTCAAATACGATCAAGCAAAAGAAGTAAACGAAGAGAAAGTTTTAAAGAAAAAAAAAATTATAAGCAAAAATTTGACTTTAGATTCTTCGAGAATGTAATGCAACTGAAAAACTATCGAATTTACTTTCGAATATCTGTTCACAATTGGAAACCAATCAGTACAGTGAAGTCGATGGTTTAGTTGAAGAATGCGAAGAACTTTTAAATGTTTTCATCGAACAATGTCCAACTAATTAGAATTCATTTGTTTTTTTTCTCTAGTCTCTTGGATATGTTTCTTTGTTTTTTTCCAAACATTATATTATCACATAAAGATTGTGTAAATAAAGTTTGTTCCTCACGTATATACAAACATCTATGTAAGCCAGGGGAGAATAGATAAAAAATGACTGACGATCGATTGTGTTTATCGATTCTTTGTTTGTCCGTCGAACGATGATGATAAATTTTCTTATTTCGCATTCATTTTCATTGAAATGTCTTCGTTTTCATGTGTACCATGGGGTTATCTTGAACCAATTAATAATATTTATCCACGTGGAATTTTAACTAAATCAACGTATATTGTCGGACGTCATCCGAACGAATGTGATTTAATCTTAGATTCGAAAGAACTTCGTCAACATGAATATTTTATTCATTTAAGCTCGAAACATTTCATAATTGAATCGATTGATAATGGACAATCGGTCATTTTTCGTGATGTTAGTCGAAATGGTTGTTATATTGATGGTGAATTAATTCATCAACGAAAGGTTCTGCTACAAAATAGTGAACATATTATGTAAGAAAACGGACAAGTCAAATGAAACAATTCGTTTTCTGTTTAGTTCTCTAGCTTTGAAAGAAAATCGTGCATATCGATATGTACATTTATCGGGTTTATTTGGAGTGATTAATCTCGATGAACGATATTTAAAAGCCAATCTGCTTGGCTCAGGTTCGTTTGCTAATGTCTATCGAGCGATATCTCATGTTACACAAACACGTCGAGCAATTAAAATTATCAATAAAGATCAATGTGAAAAGCAAATCGGACCCGGTTTTTCGAAATATCTCTATCGAGAAGTGTAAACACATGCTGAAATTTCTTCTTCTCGATCTTTCCTTTGAATATTTAAGATCGATTCACGGAAGTGTTGATCATCCGTGTATTCTTCGTCGATTCGATGTTTATCATGAAAAATCCGATCTATTCGTTGAAATGGAATACGCAGCTGGTGGTTCGTTATACGATCGAATTCATAAAACTTATATTATGGACGAAGATGAATGTAAATTCGTATTCTATCAAATTGGTTGTGCGTTAGCTTATTTGCATCGATTAAAAATAGTAAGTAGAGATCGTTCGTTTTTCTTGATCGATTACGATTGTGCGTAGGTTCATCGAGATATCAAACCAGCTAATGTTCTTCTCATGTCAACTGACAGAGAAACAGTCGCAAAATTAAGTGATTTCGGTGTTGCAAAATATGTTTATGCATCATCGAGATATTTAAATACAACGATTGCCGGTACACAACAATTCATGGCACCCGAAGTACAATTTCAAACTGGACATTCGACAAATGCTGATGTAAAATAAACTTTGAAATTTTTCGATGTTTTTTGTTTGCTAAAAAAAACTCAATTTTAGGTCTGGTCATTTGGTATGACATTGCTGAATGCGTATGTTGGCGATAATGTCTTTCGATTACGAGGCATTCGAGCGTTGAATTCAGTTTCACATGCGAAAAAAGATTTAAAAGAAATTCTCATGAAAACTCTCGAAAAAAATTCCTATGCTCGACCAGATATGAGTCAATTATTTCGTTACGCATGGTTTCGTGATAGTGCTTGTTTTGAACGTATACAAAAACTTGTTCATCTTCAAACTGGTAAATTTTTAAGTTTACCCTATGAAAGATGATTTTGTCTGCTGCCATTTGACGTTGTTTTCCTACGATAAATCTTCGATTTTCTCTGTCTGTCTGTCTCTCTCTCTCTCTTTTGTGTCCATAGCAAATCTGTTTTCTCTGTTCTTCCTTCTTCTTCTTCTTTTTTTTTATAAACAGTGTGAATATCAATAAAAATCTATGTCGGAATTATTTTGGAATATGATCTCGAGTTGGATTTTGTATTTGTTCGTAGGTTTCAACAAGAAAATGAGCGATATGTGTCCATTTAACGAGCATCTCTTCGATTTGTTCGATATTCATAGATTTTGGAATACAATTCGAGTCACCTTGTTGATGACAGTTGAGTTCAGCTGTTTGAACTAGTTGATCGATCGTTTGAATCGCTTCAACAATTGATGTCAATGGCGAACTGTCCGATGGACATGTTTGACTTGTTAATTGACTTCTATTCGGTGGAATTGAAAAAGATTTCGGAAAACGAAAACATTTTGTGAGAAGAAAAGATGAATTTTTAGTCATACTAAGAGAGAAAAAAAAACGATTTGAGAAGAATCAAATGGCGCCTGCTGTTAAATATCTCGTCATTTTTGTGAAATTATCAAATAACATCATCGTTATTTGTTTATTTCTGACGTCAACCTTTGCCAGAGAAGAAGAAGAAGAAAAACGATAGATTTTCTGTTGGTATCTCATACTGGGATTCTAAAGAGCAATTGTCTGTCTTCGAATCTTTTTCTTCCTTTCCTCTTGTGCTAATGAGACGATAGCATCTTCTCTAGTTTTTCTGTACATTTTCTAGAGCAAACGTTGTGATTATCACCAACGAGGAGAAAAACAACAGATAAAAAAAATCAAGATAGTTGTAACTTTTTATCCTTTCTTTCATCGTTACAACGTCATATTTATATCGACCGAAAAGAAAAAGAAATATCTCAAAACACTCCGAACGATGATTACTTGTCTCGTTTATTGTGTTTCTCTTAGAATAACGTAGAGAAAGGAAACAACCTTACGGTACGATACTTAGTAGAACTCGTACAGTGCGATTGTTATCCTAAAATATACGTAGTTAGAACAATATAAACATTGAGAACAAATTGTTTTAGATTTGTTTAGTTTTCATAGTCGAAAACAATTCGATGACATTCACATTTAATGAAGTATCGGTAACAACGAGTGATGAGGTCAATATGTCGTCATCGGACCGGAAATTTCCAATGGAACAAGACGAAACAGAAGATCTGGTAGCACAATTGTCTGAACCATCGATTGACAGAGAAATCGAAGAAGAAGAAGAAGAAGAAAGTGATCGATCATCTTCTGATGAATCCAATCGAAGCAATAATTCTCAACAAAAAAGTCCCAATCATCGTAAAGCACGTTCTGTAAGTTTTGCTCCAGTAGTTGAAGAATATGAAATCCCATCACGTTATGATCCGTCGTATGTTTCACCGTGTCAACCGACAGATTATCTTGATGCACTTGTTGAAAGTTATAAACTGCAAACGCTAACAACTTTATATCCATTTCATTATCAAGAAGAAAAAAAATACGTTCCGAAAACGACACATACACGTTTGACTCCTAATTGGCGTGAACATCGTATTCGACATTTAATGAATCGATTGGAAGAACTAAGTTTATGGGATCGAGAAGAAGAATTGAAAATTTCACAAGCCGAATTTTTACGTGCACAAAAATTCGAACAAATTCAAGATCGACAACGAAATCATGATTTATGTTTGAAATTAATGCGGCAACGACATGAAAGCGAAATGGAAAGTGCTATTCTTCTCGATCGAACAATCAGCAGTGTCAATGACGAAAATACTGCTGCAAATATCGCTCGAGCAATGAGCTCAACATCGCCATTGCTCAATCGTACTTCTTATGATGTTTCATCGAAATCTTCGGCTTTTAAACGACGTCAAAACGATGTGCCGATTTGCAAGACACCTACTGGTCGTTATCGACAATTCGAAACAAATATGGATAATAAACTTGAATTGATCAATCGAACATGTCAAATCGATCGAGATAAGACACAAACATATGCTTCCTATCGAGCTTCATCTCTGCCACCAACAGTTGTACCATTATTTAGCGAAACTTATGCAACACTACTTTCGATACCGAATAGATATTCATCGAATCGATATCGATCGAATAGAGATTCACACGAACATGCATCGAGTCCTGATTACGAACGACTTGTTCGAGCACATTCAAATCGAGATGTTCGTGTACCATTGAAAGAAGATAGCGACGACAACGACGAAGAGATTGATCATAATTCACGTTTTCATTTGAATTCATCACGTGATTATTCGTTTATTCATTCTCCTCAACCAAAATCAACGAAGATTCATCAACGAAGTCTCAACGATGATCTCAATGCCATAACACAATCATCGTTGGAAACAAACAAAAGTGTCCTACGAAATCTAACGAATTACCGCTCATCATCAGAACCACGAGATAATGATACGAATGACAATCTGAATTATTACTCAACATCGAAAATGAGACCGTTTTTATTAACTCGATAATTCTATTTATGTTTTTGTCTCTCCTCGCTCTTTTTCTTACTAATGCTTTCATCAAATTTAAATCTCAGTTTTTTCTTCAAAACATTTACAAAGTAGAAATAAATATAGACACATCCGTATGATTTTCAATGTTCATCGTGGACCAATTATCATTGATTTAGTCAGTGATTATTAAAAACAGTAGTAGGTGGCATTAGTTATTTTAGAAATCTGATCAATCTAATTAAATAGATTTGCATAATCATGAACAACAATTAACGTATAAAATGCTTATGATTATGTACGTTTTACTGAACTATGTCTTTCTATCAATACATTCATCGTCTGTAAATCAATAATAAACAAAAAACGAATATTTCCCTGTTGACAATCAGTCTGTGTTAATAATATTGATTCAAATTACTCGCGTATATACAGATTTCATTATTTTGTTTTCAGTTTTGAGACTCTAAAACAGCAAACGATTCGCTAGTAAAAAGAAGCGTATGTATTCAGAATCAAATCATCAATGAATAAAATTTATTTGATTTCACAACAAAGAGGAATTCCAAAAAAAAGAGAAAAAAAAACTGTTTACATTTGACTGACTAGTTTCATAAAATAGAAAACAAAAACAAAAGAACATTTATCTTTATCTGTAAAATCAATATCAAAGTTCACGTTTCGTTATTCGCTTGTCACCGCATCATGATTCTATTGTTTGGTGAAAATTCATTCGTCATTGATACCTAAAAATAGAACAAGAATAATGTGTAAATATAAACTATAAAACAAAACGCTGAGAGACGGAGAGAGAGAGAGAAAAAGGCACAAAAGACTAATCCTTCCTATCCACAACCTGAAAGCAACCATAAAATCATGTCGAATGGACACTTTTTGGTTGTGAAGAGGATATGATTACGAGTGTGAAGGCAGACAAAAACAAAGCATTATTTCGACTTACCATTCCACTATCTAACGAACATTGCGATGTTCGACATGTTGGCAATGGTTGATGATTCAATGTCATATCAAGCAATGAATTTGACAATGTTCTTGACAATGGTCGATCTCGTTTATTCGTTGGATAATCAATTAACGATGAAACAACATTGACATTGTTGTTCGTGATGTCAACCAGTGAACTTGATGAACCACGAAGTTTGTCGAGCTCATTTTGTATACGTAGACCTTCCATTTCATTTGTTTCAAGAATAGCTTCTTTCAAATCATCGCAAAATTTCGTTCGATCATGTTCATTTCGCGCATTGAACATGATCAGATTCTCTTCATTCATGTCTGTTTTACGTACAAGACGAATAGCATAATGATAATCTAAAGAAAGCCGATTGATCATCTCGTTTTGTTCTTCTGACTCGAAAATCGATAGACTTACAAGGTGTTTCAAAAAAATAAATATTCATCGCAGATAGACGAAATATTTGTCGAAATTCTTGATTTTTCTTTCCCGATAATTTTGTAATCTAATCGAGAAAAACAAAACCTGATCATCTTGTTTCTCTCTCTCTTCATCCTACGACTTACGATAAGCAAATCATTGAATAAATAAACTTCTCGTTGATGTGCTGTCAATTTTTCACGTTTAATTACGTCGTAGATTTCATATAACCGACAATAGCATACTAATCGACGATGTGCTGCAATTAATGTTGGTTTCTTTCCCAGCAATGTTTGTTCGAATAGTGTAACTTGAGTTACATGATCATTATCAGGCCGAAATTCTTCCGAACGTATACGCTCGTAAATGGCAGTTAAATCGTTTGCATTAAGATCTTCGCCATCATCAATAGCTAAAGACATGCATAATAATGATGATTAAGAATAAAGTTGAATGTCTGTTGACATATAATTTTCTCTCATTTCTTCTCGCTTGTTTTAGCTTAACAACGACAAGCGAACGATAGCAATGAGTGGTACTACTGCATGCGAACGGGTCGATGATTTATAGATGATGATTTTCTTCTATGCGTTTCTCTTCTTCTCTCTCGGTCTCTCTCTCTCTCTCTCTCTCTTTCTCCTCAACATATATCCAAAAAGGAAACGAAGAAAAAGCCGCACTCGCTCTCTGTCTGTCTCTAGCGTCTCTCCGGTTCAGTGCAACATTTTTGCTCCGCTTCCGTTCTCTGCCGTTGCTGCGATTTGCGGAAAGAATCAGTCTAGTATATAGTATTGTGAAAATTGAAATGATCGATTTTGATTCTATTCTTTCCTCCTTCTTCTTCTTCTAGCTTTTCTCATTGACAAAGAAAAAGAAGAAGAAAAAAAAAGCAATAATTTCTCTTGTTCTCTCTCTCTCCTGTTTCTCGGGCTTTTTCTTCTTAACGCTAATAATATTACTGACATGCAGAGAAAACTATTCGCACGAGTCGAAGCTAAATTCGATTTTAACTATGAGCGAAAGACCTTGACAGAATTGATGATAAGAAAGAAAGAAGTAGTAGTAAACGACTGAGTGAATAAGTGAATGAACGGTTGTTCTCATAGAAGCGTTTTTTTCCACTTGTCTTTAATGAACGAGTTTTGAATTGTGCGCTAAGCGGAAATCAGCGCTCTCTTCCTCTCTCTCTGGTGTCTCTCGTTGCCTCTTTATAGCAATCAAACGGATGGAGTGTCTAGAGAAAGCAAAAGCAAGAGCTATTCCTCGAGCAACGGTAGTAGTGGGTGTTTCCTCTGCATTTGAAAAGAGAAACCGTATGATTCGATTTTCTTTCTACTTTCTTACCCTTCCGTTTTACATACGATGTATACATATAAGAAAGTTTTTCTTTGTTCAACAAAATTTATTTAGACTAAATGTACAGGATATACATTAATTAAAACTAACTTTTAATGCTTGTCAAAGTAATTGACATCGACAATTCATTCGAAGTCAATATAAATAAAAAAAACTGTGGATCAACAAAGAAAAAACTCGAGCAAATCATCAAACTATTAATTCAAAAGAAGGAGAAGAGAATGTCAGTCAATAACTGAAATGTATTCGATTTCTCTAGATAGTAGATTACTAAAAAAAATCAAATTTCGTCTGTCATATGCATTGGAATTCATTAATCATATCAATCTTCTAAGATAAAACTGAAATTCTATCTCATACATGAAGATCATCTTATTCAAACTCGAGCTTTTCCCATAATTTTCTGTCATTGTTCTGTCGTTCTTCTTTTTTTAACGATCCTAGTTCGACTAAAATAATGAACTTACATGACAAAGGCTTCGTATTACATTCACATCAGTTCAATATTGTCTAATCTGTTTCATCTTTTTTTCTTCATTTGCCCTATTTGGCTGCGCTTCGCTAGCTCAATGTCTATCATCGTTGACAATGATGTTCTCGAAAATGACGGGATGCGCGCGCATCTCATTGAAATTCAAAGATATATAATAGGTCTCTGACTATTCTTATCGTGATTACTAATCAAGCAATAGTGCGTAATAGGATTAAAAAAGAACGAATTTTTCTTTTTTGTGTTTTTCAAATAACTTACATTATTAGTATTTATGATTTGGGTGAAACAAATCTATGAATGTCGATGATGTTCGACACACCAAAGATTTATCTAGCAGAAAGAATCGAATAAATGCGTCGACATAGAGACACCAGTTTATCAGAATGAAGCGTACAGACACAGTGATAGAATAAAAGAGAGAGAGAAAAAAAAGAAAACGAGTTCCCGTTTGGATTGCCTTGTCGTCGTTTTTTTTCCCACATACAGATGGTCAATTTGCTAGTAGTACTGTTTACTCGAAGAAGCATTCTCTAATTGATTCTCAAGATGCGAGCTACGCATACAAGTCGAATGTCTAGCATATATACACACACATATACAGATGATGCTGTGTATGTTGTCCTTTCGATTATCTATTGATGCGCAAGCAAAATACGAGTATGTGTGTGTTCGCGTGGCTCATTACGAGAAACAAAGAAAAAACGAGGTCTTGGATAGTCATTACTCACTCGAACGATTGAATAAGATATGAATAAAGAAATTTTTCTACGTTGATCAGAGTATATATATATATAAGATTTAGAAAGGTTTCTTCCCCTTTTCTTCTCCGATTCATTTCGGCTCATACACCGGCAAATTAATCTGACACGCAACTAACATACATGCATATGAAGCAAAAAACGAGGGAGAAAAGTTCCACATGCATTCTTTTGTCCGATCACGGAAACGCATACTGTCAAGAGAGAAGGAGAGAGAGACAAGAAAAATCAGGAGACATAGAAGGAAAAAAGAAAAGAAAACTTTTACTTATGCTGTAATCCGTCTCTTACATGAGCGTCTATGCAAGCAGGCAAACGAGAAACGAAGAAGAAGAAGAAGAAGAAAAAAAAGTGACAAATTGGCAATCAGTGCTATTCGCTTTTCTTACTACGGCAACTAATAGCCTGCAGTAATGGGAAAAGATTCATTATGTTCGGTATATTTACATTAGA
>Ga0209922_100614_pt1 | contig 42888 bp, 37 predicted proteins | sample ThiBiot_500_biof_FD_183946 | JGI IMG/M metagenome (GOLD analysis project Ga0209922, IMG submission 183946) | Wastewater bioreactor microbial communities from Cape Town, South Africa - Thiocy_expt_500_biof (SPAdes) | ecosystem: Engineered > Bioreactor > Thiocyanate-remediating > Anaerobic-Aerobic ... | reverse complement strand
AAAAATAACGTCGTCTGCTTTCTTGCTTTTTTTTGTATTTCAATAAAAATACAGTTTCAAAAGATAAGAGAAACAGCTCAAATAAGTTTTTTTTCTTTTTCTTTCTACGTTTGCTTCTCGCGTTATATCGCACGATCTGGTTATTATCAAATAAATACGTCTTTTTTCTCTTTTTCTTACCTTGTGATATTTTGAGTTATAACAAACAGACAGTCCTCGACAATCATGATTAAATTTGATGTAAACAAACTAAGCTTTGATCAACAAGGTAAATTTAATGATGTTTACGAACACTTAAAGTACGATTATACGGATTATATCGATTATAAATTAAATAAATTAAAACTTCCACATTCAAGTGAAAATTATCGTTCAACAGATGATTATTTACAAGATGAAGAAAACGAATGGAAATTTATGATCTGTCGTTATTTACGTGCACATAAATGGAATATTGACGATACTTTAAAAGCGATTCGTCATACGATTCAATGGCGTATAGAAAATAATGTTGATCGAATTCTATTCGATATGCCACAAAGTCAGATTGATCTTGCTCGACAACATGTTCCCTATGGAATTCATGGTTTTAAACAACATAATCCAATTTATATCGAAAAAACAGGCAAAATAAAATTAGACAAATGTCTTGAACGTTTTTCACTCGATGAAATCGTTCAAGGACATATTTATACATTGGAAATGAATTGTCGACGTGCTCGAGAAAAATCACGTGAATGTGGAAAGTATATTGAAACGATTGTTACGATTATGGATTTGGAAGGATTAGAAATCATGGCTGGAAGACAAGCTGTTCCAATATTAAGACAATTCATGTACATAGATAATAATCATTATCCTGAACGAATGGGTCTTCTATTTGCTTTGAATACACCATTTTTTTTCCCAATTATTTGGGGTTTATGTAAGAATTTTATTGATCCTGTAACAGCTGGAAAAATATTTATCTTAAAAAAAGATGAACAAACAAAAATACTTTTACAATATATTGATCAAGATCAATTGCCTCGTGAATATCAAGGAACATGTCAAATATGTTCGACCCTATTAGATTGTATTCCTGTTTATGAATTAAAAGAATAAATTCTCTTTTTTTCTCTGAAATTCGAGTTTATTGATTAAAAAGAAAATCGGGAAAAAAATATTTATAGAAGTTGTTATGATAGTGGTGGATTATTTTCGGTAAAGTATTCATGATTATCGGCGTTCATGATTGCTTTACTTGGATCGGTCTTAGCCAAGGATTTGCATGAACTTTGACCGTAGGCGTAATCATGTGTACCAGCCACGATCGTAAAATGTGAAGTTTCATGAACAATCGTACCACCCTTGGAGTCGGTGCCTGTGACGGGTGCTGACCAAAATGCAGGGCATAAATATATTTTGTAGGGTTGGTTTGCATAAACATAGGCAAATACACCTGATTCAGTGCATCCACAGTCGAATGACATGGATTTGGTTCGAAAAGTTGAATCGATATTACTGAAATGCGTTTTGACTTTGTTCAAATTCGTTGTCGAAAATGTGCCGAACCAAGTAGTGTAACGTGGTTGACCTATAATGAGTTTTGTCAAATAGTGTACGCTATTGAGAGCATAGGTTTTAGCTGCACTCAACGCCGAATCAATCGAACTTTCTTGACTTGCAGAACAACCGACGTAACTATATGTCGTTAAACTCCCTCTTGAATCCACAATACGTGGATTAGAACGACCTTCAACAAACAATGATGCTGCAGGTGACTCTAAAATAACTTCATTCTCCATCTCAATGGATACATTTCGTCCCAATAAACTAGCCGATGTGCTCAACATTGGACCAATGTCGTATTTGAACATCACAAGATAATTGCCGGTCTTAGTCATATCATACTCTAACGACAATTGAACGACACTGCTCACACTTCGGCCAGGTTTTAATTCAAACATATCTTCAAGAGTTGGTACTCGTCGTTTGACTAGACGGCCCACATACGGAACGGATGTGCCATCTAAAGTCACTTCGAATAATGGATCAGATAATTGTTGTTTTGGTATATAGTGTTGGTAAATCAATACAGTATCCGAACCTTTATTTGTATATTTCAAAACTATCTCGATGCTTTGATTTGCATTAAATTTCGGATGTTTCGGAATTACACTGACTTGTAAGTCTTGAGCATAAGCATAAGCAACAAAGACAACAAGTGTAACGTAGACAGCAATGAAACCGTACTGCATTATCACTCTCTTAGCTTCGGTAAGTCAAAGAAATGAAAATCTAAAAAAAAGACTATGTTCTTATAAATAAAAAGTTAAAAGTCGATTTACGATGACAGAACTTTTTAAAATGATAAAGGCTATCTTTGTAAAGTGCAGCATCACGACACCGAGCAAGCTAATATGTTGCTCAAGAATTGTTGACTTTTTTTCTCTGATAAGCATTATATTTTGAGTATGAAAACAAAAATAAAGACAAAAAACGAAGTTTTCTACTGTCACTGTGATAATGAACAGGTAGCTGCTCGTCGATTTATAAACATATGTCAAGATGCGTTCACAGTCTAATATGGATATTCTAACTGGAAGAAAATATTCCGAACCGTCGATGTGTTTGTTATAAAATATATCCAAATGTCAATGTAATTCGATTCTACTGTTACAAGTTTATGACATGTTGACCAAAAATAATCATTATAACTTGATTCATTTGATGCATTTGAAGATGTTATGACTATAAGACAAAGAAAGAACAATATTTCTAACGTTTTTTATGTAAGTATTTTACTGAATTCATGAGGTCGAACTTCGGATGGATTGCGAGATTATTAGTATAATACAATGAGATACAATAATCACTTGCATACACAAAACTACCATAACGTGTGATATTAATACGTTGAGAAATTGACGCATTATTTCGTCCTTGAATATAATTCACATTCGAATTTGGAAAAGTTTTCATTGAAATATTTCCACTTATGTTCCAATAAGTGAATTCATCGTTAAATTCACCGTTAATAAGATGGTTCTTTTGATGATACATTGTACCATTTGGCAAAATTGTATCAATAAGATAAAGTGTTTGTGAGAGTTGTTCATCAGTTATTATTGCACCTGTAAGATCTGCATATTGTAATTGTGTTTCATCAAATGTAATACAACCCATTTGTGAATAACTAAAATTCACATTCATCATTAATAAATATAGAAATGTAGCTGTTCTTAAATTACTTTTAACAAATGATGCGTTTATAAATGATGTCGATTGAAACATAATCCTAGTTAAATTAACATTATTGAAATCAACATTATCAAGAATTGCATTTACGAATATTAGTGCAGCTGTAAATTGGTCTAAGGTAAGTAATACATATAAATATTCTATTAAAGTACGTTTGTTATCCAAACTTAACCGTGGTAGAGCTGTTAAAGTGAATGCTTGAATAATCTAGCCTCTGTATACGAAAAACTAAACGATATCAATAGAGCGCTTTCTTTTTATATTGAAGCATCGAAGATTTATCGAAATTACGAACGTTGTGACTGGCCAGCTTATCAGAAAATTCAACAAAAAATTAAAAAACTTCAAAAGAACAGAACATATTATCCTCATCGCTATCATTGACTACTATATTTTTAATGTTGTTTGAATGTAAGAACAGAATAGAAAAACTATCATTTCTTTATTATTTTCTTCATATAAGTCAGCAGTGGGAGTAAATAAATGGTAAAAAAATATTCACTATCTTATCTCACATAAGAGTTTTTGTTTTTATTTAAACGAAACATGGCCACTGGGAACATACAAAGTCAATGCACATCATGCAACAAATATATAAAAGCTGCTTTTGAATGTAAAGGTTGTTCAAAACTGTTCTGTTTAAAACATTTAACTGAGCATAATCAACAATTACAGAATGAATTAGATCAAATTGAAGATCAACGAAATGAAATTCAACAAATCATTTCGGAACAAAATATTAATCCAGAAAAATGTTTACTATTTCAAGAAATTAATCAATGGGAAATAAATTCGATTGAAATAATTAAAAAAACTGCAAATGAAGCTCGACAAGCACTGCTCAAACATATCAATTCAACACCGAAACAAAATCTAAGTCTAAATCAAATAACTAATGAAATCAAACATTTACGAGAAACAGAAGATTTCAATGAATTAAACTTAACAGATCTAAAATTAAAATTAAATCAATTAGAAAGTCAACTTCATCAACCAGTAAATGTTATACTTCGACAAGATTCAACATTAATTAAAAAACTTTCTCTTACTTCTCGGAACATCAAATGGGCACAAAACGGTATAACTGTTGCTGGAGGCAATCAGACAGGTAGTCGATTAAATCAATTGGATGCGCCGTTAAGTATCGAAATTGATAGTAAACAAACAATTTACATCGTTGATCAAGTCAATAATCGTCTTGTTCAATGGAAGAAAAATGCAATCAATGGTGAATTAGTTGCTGGTGGAAGTTCAGAATTATATTATCCGAGAAATCTAGTTATTGATGAAAAAAACGATTGCTTTATTATTTCCGATTTTGAACATAAACGAATAGTTCGATATTCTCGTCGCATTAATTCAAAACCCGAAACAATTATTTCTGATATTAAATGTTGGGGCTTAGCAATGGATAAGAATGGTTATCTTTATGTTTCTGATCATACTAGACATGAAGTAAGACGATGGAAGATTGGTGAAACTAGTGGAACATTAGTTGCTGGAGGAAATGGAAAAGGAAATGGTCTTCATCAATTCGATGAACCTCGATATATTTTTGTTGATGAGAATGAATCAGTTTATGTAGCAGATCGTAATAACCATCGAGTGATGAAATGGACAAAGAATGCTCGAGAAGGCGTTGTTGTTGCTGGTGGTCACAATGAAGGAAGTAGTCGAAAACACTTATGTCGTCCAAATGGAGTTTTTGTTGATAATCAAGATACAATTTATATTGCTGATGCTGGTAATAATCGTATCGTACGTTGGTGGAAAGATTCTAGTGAAGGCGAAGTTATAATTGATGGAAATGGACAAGATCAATATGCAAATCAACTGTCCAATCCTATCGATTTAGCGTTCGATTCCGAAAACAATCTTTATGTTTTAGATTATAACAACGCTCGCGTACAAAAATTCAATAAAATCGAAATATAAAATTTTATTTTTCTAATCAATATTCCATTGTCCTGTTTGAATCACTCGAAATAACCAAGGAAAACAGTCCGATGTAATCAAAATATAAATTCCAAGTCCAATAAAAACGAATGGACTAATAAATTGTGCATATTTATGTGCAAATCGTAATATCGGAGGTATGTGTATGAATGCATAACAACTCGCGCATAGAACTCCAACCATAAATAAAAATCCTAGACCATAACCAATAATTTCAGCCGATGTCGATTGAACGAATATAGGTACATATATTGCAATATTATCATTTCCATTTGCAATTGTAACTAGACTAACTTTAACAATTTGTTTGATATCGCCAATGAAACTTAAGTCTTCTGTTGGTTCGACAATTTCACTCAATAGAATTTGTCCATTTTGACTTTTTTTTGCTTTTCGTAAGTTATGATACAATTCTTTGAAACCATTTAAACCGAAACCAATAATTAGAAAGCCAAGAAAACCAAATAATTTTATTGGTAATAAATACGATACGGTATAGCCAATTAAACTTAACATTAATAATGTACTAAAACCTAAGAATTGACCCAATACAACATGATCAGTTTTTAATTGACTTTCATTTTTTGATGTTTCCAAGAAGAAATTTATTAAAATAACAATATCTTGAATGTTTGTTAGTAAAAATGTAACTACAATTTTGACTCCAAATTTCAATAATTCGAACATGACCTTCGTCCTCGTCTTTATGTTATACCTTACCAATAGGAAAAAGAATTGATCACGAAATGTGTGAAGTAAATGATCGATTGATATTAATCGAAATGTTCTCTTTTTTTCCTTATCTATCGTTTTTCTTTTTATTTGTAAATAGGTCGATTGATTACAAAAAGAAATAATTTTCAACCATTTCTAAAGTTCTTCGTTGTAATTGCACGTTGTAGCCAAAGAAAACAATCAGAAGTGATAAGAATATAAATACCAATTGCGACAAATACGATTGGTACAATAAAACGGGCAAATTTTTGTGCGAGATTTAATATTGGACGAAAATTAATAAAATAATACGAGAAGACTAACCAGACAGACAACATAACAAGATAGATACTAATGTAAACAGCGATTTGCCATTGATATGCTTGAGCAAATAATGGCGTATAAATAGCAACATTATCACCACTATTTGCAATGGTTATGCTGATTATTTTCAGTGTCTGAATATTTAAACAATGACTGAAGAATTTGACAAGTTTTTGTTTGCAATGTTTTGGTGATGAAGCATCATCATCATGAGTCGATAATTCTGTAGATGGTTCTTGTCGATTTATTATATGTCCGTTTTGATAACGAATAGCTTCGAGTTCAACTGTTGATAGATGATCATTTGGAATAATATTGTTTATACTTCGTTGATAGCGTTTTCGATATTTACTTTGAATTAACTCAATTATACCTTTAATTCCGAGACCAATAGGAAAAAAGCCAAGAAATCCAAGCATTTCAACAGGTACAGCATAGGATAATGCATAACCAACAAGACTGAGACATAAAATAAGTATAAATCCGAGATATTGTCCAATGAAAATATGATGAACTTTCATAGCAACATTTGCTAATGATGCTTCAGTAAAAAAATTCATCAATATAACAAGATCATCGATATTAGTTGCTGTAAATGAGATAAATGCTGAGCCAATAAATTCGCCAACATTTCTATTTTCTTCTGTGATATTCATTTATTTACCTTGAGAAGTGAAAAAGAGAAGAAGAAGAAGAAAAAACACAGAAGACAAATATAAAATATCCTCAGGCTGAAAATAATAAATGAAATGTTTAAACTAATGTTCCGTAACATTGTTCTCCAGTGCATGGATCAACTGGATACAAATTTGGTATTTTCCGGTCCAGGAAATGTTGCTTGCATAAAAATACCATCCCATTATCCATCGGGCGGCATCGTTGTTGTACTGTATATTCGCTCAAATTTTAATCTTTTTAATATTGATTTTGTCGACCTTGACTGGTATTAAATTTCAAATATTTCTGATTAAATTCGAATTTTTTGCCACACATATTATTTATATGATGAAATCGTCGTAGAAATAAAATTAAACATGAATAAATAAAAGCAAAAAGTATAATGACACCACATATTGTAATCAATACAAGCGTTAAAATCGAGTTTAAATCCATATTAAAAAAGACTATTGTACTTTTTACACTTAATTTCTTTGCTGGTGCTTTTAATAGTAGTAGAACAGGATATTTCATTTCAAAATTATTCTAACACGTCATTGTTTATCAACAATGACAAAACTATAGCAAACGCTAATGTTTATTATTAAAAATTACGAAGAAAAGTGAGTAACATAAGAAGAATATGAATTTGTGGGACGAATACAGTACTACTATCACCCGGTTCTTTGGTTGGTTCATCGGTATTTGTGGACTGTGTGGATGATGTACTGCCATTGGTACTGGTGGACTGTATGATCGATGTGCTGCTACTAGTACTGATGGACTGTGTGGATGTTGTACTGTCATCGGCACTGGTGAACTGTGAAGTTGATGTACTGGTACTGGCACAGATGGACTGCCTGATCCATGTACTGCCACCGGCACTGGTGGACTGTTTACTTGATGTAGCAGTCGTATTAGTTTGATATGAATTGGATAGATATGATCTAAGAGCATCGGCAACTATACCATGAGCACGATTTGTAAAATGAAGTGTATCAACAAAAAGATAATCGTTAGGATTCGAACATAATTGTGAAACAAATGTTTGGTTAGCATATTCCCAACAATTATCTGCAACATTCGTAAGATTTGTCGAATTTTGTGTGATTATATCTAAAATTAGTGAATGTACGTCGAAAATTTCTATGGATGCTTGTGAATTGTCGAATAGTGTAGCATTTCGGAAGAGTGAAATGTACTTATTGCCTTCATTAGTAAGAATAGTAAATAACTCTGGAACTTCAAACGGTTGAGTAACTGGAAAGTATTGAACAGGTACTTGATTGAATATAAGAATATTCTCAGCACCAACATCCAGAAGTGCTTGTACTGTCTTGAATACACTTTCAACAATCATACATGGAGAAAGTCTTGGATCGCCAAGAAAATCATTATTACCACCCCAAATAATATAAAGTGTTCGTGTAAAATCAATGTTATCATCGTCAGTACTATTCAAATAAATTTCAACTTGTTGTAACAATCCTGGTACAGGTATTGTACCCCATTTCGTATATCCTTGAACTAGATTGCTATCGCTAGTTGCACTTCCATGTGCATAATTAGTTACTGATACACCATCAATATCCAATTGATCTACCCAATTGGGCCCATTGGAAAAACGTCCATTCCAATAAGGTGAAAATGGATATGTATAATTTGTTAATGCTAAAACATTGCCATTATCCGAAAGTGAATCACCAAAGATTACAATCTTTTCGAATAGAATACTACGTTCAGATGATGTTAATGGCAAACAAAAAGCCATTGCTGGTAAAAAACATCCGATTAAAAGAAAGTTATACATAATTCTTCGATATTGAAAAAAGGAGGAGACAACTCTTTTATACTATGAGAACAGTAGGCACTTACTTTTTATGACTTTTCTTTTATCAGAGATTTCATTTCATATTATTTACGATTATTTCATTTTCGTATCTTTACTGTTCGGATAAAGAAAAATTAATCCAACAACCTTGAATGATTCTCACGAACACAACTGTTGAAAAACAAGATTTAAAAGAATCATATGTCAACATCGAGCGACATCTCACTGTCACCATTTACACGAAAAAAAAACAAAACTTCATCATTAATCTTTTTATTTGCATTACTTTTTTTCTACGATGAATTGTGCAATCTGCGATAGAAAAAGTTGTAAAATCTATGACAATATACATTTATGTGAAGTTTGTTATCGAACAAATATTGAACATTTGAATTCATTTAATGACCAACTCGATTACGAACCATCGGATCATATTATTGATAATATATATTTAGGTTCACAAAAATCTGCTGTTGACAAAAATAAACTATTCGAATTCAATATCAAATATGTTTTAATCGTTGGAAAAGGAATGAAAGGAAAGTTCGACAAAATCAATTATAAAATTATTGAAATTGATGATTCATTAGAAGAGAATTTGGCAAATTATTTTCAAGAAACATTGAATTTTATTGATGAAAGTCAAAAGAATAATTCAAATATTCTGATTCATTGTGTTTCAGGTATTTCTCGAAGTGCTTCAATTGTTATTGCTTACATGATGACAAAACATAAAATAAATTATGAACAAGCATTTACATATGTCAAATCACGACGATCCATCATACGTCCAAATTCAAATTTTATCAATCAATTAAATATGATTAGTAAAGAATCGGTGTTTCAGCCCGATAGAATCCAATAAATCCACCAAGAAAAAAAGCCAATAAACATGCGAAAGATATTCCCATATAGATCAGTTTTGCTTTTGTAACTTGAATATCTCGACCACATCTCCAATATAAATTTGGACATAAGAATAATCCACTTAGAATACCAACTAGAAAACCACCTATATGTGCCATGTAATCGATAATTGGTATGAAAAGACCAACTATTAGCGATCCTATAGCAAAGACTGCATCAAAGAGTAATGAACATCGGTTTTGTCCGGGTTCTTTCCAATTACGAATACCATCCATTAAAAATACCGATAGAATTCCGTATACTGCTCCCGATGCTCCTACACCAGCTAAAAAAAACAAAACAAATGACATAATATTTAAAATTTATATGTATAAAAACAACTTACGACTTCGTGGAAGACCAACAGCACTTAGTAAAGTACCACCAATACCCGATAGAATGTATATAATTCCAATACGAATCCAACCAAATTTTCGCTCTAATAGTATACCAAACATCAGTTGAGAGACTAAATTCATTACAAGATGAATAATACCAGCATGTAGAAACATTGGAATAAAAAATCGATAAGCTTGATAGGGAAAACCTTTGAATGTTTCAGTATTACATACATACGAAAGATATTCTTCGTATGTACATGTTCTATTCGATGGACATGTAACAATCTGTTTGAGAGCTAGATCTGGTGTTGATTTCATGCAAGGAACAAATTTTGCACCATTCCGAAGAAGTGTATAATTCGATGGACCAGCCATGGAATTTTCAGACATAGAAACCAAACCATTATTGCTAACAATTGTGTAGATTAACAAAGCAATATCAATCAGAGTGACAAGAATGATAAAAATGGGATAGTGTCTATTGGGTTGACGTTTTTCATTTGCTTCATCGATGAATAATTTCTTTAACGACGGCATTTTCATTTACGATGCAAATAAAACTTAACTCAATAATAAAATGAAGAAAAAAAACGAATCGTACAAGTGTTTTTAACCATCTGAAAACGGCAAATTCCAATGCCGTAAGGAAAGCATTCTCAGAAAAAAACTTGTTTATCTTATTATTCATTATGCACTTGAATCGAATCATGACAAGTAATGATGCAATAGAAATCGTACAAAATATGTGTAGGAGTAATCACGTACGTATAAATTTCACGATGATATAGATTGTGAGTTCTAATGATAAGATAACAAAATATGTTTTTATTATATTTCATTTCTTTTCTATTTAATAATGGCAACAGCAACAGCAACAGGTAAATCTCGATGTGTCGTATGTGCAAAAGAAAAAGCCACATCGAAATGTTCGGGTTGTTCGCAAGATTATTGTTTTAATCATTTGAGTGAACATCGACAAGAATTAGCAAGACAATTAGATGAAATCGAAGTAAATCGTGATCTATTTCAACAGACTATTCTTCAAGAAATATCTGATCGTGAAAAACACGTTGTTTTACAAGAAATTGATCAATGGGAAAAAAATTCAATTGAGAAAATTCAACAAATAGCACAAGAAGCAAGAGAAACCGCTTTAAAACATACTGATGCGAGTTTCGATAAGACCAAGATCAAATTGAATCAATTAACAAATGAAATAAAATTAGCTCGAAAAGAAGATGATCTCACTGAAATTGATTTAGAAAAATGGACAAAACAACTTAAACAATTAACTGAAGAATTAAATAAACCAATTGATGTTGTAATTCGACAAAGTTCAACATCGATTGTTTCGCGGATTATTGTTGATGTTGAAGTGAATTCAAAATGTTATATTCCAAATGATAGTAAATGGAACCAAAATGGACTTACTATAGCTGGAGGTAATGGCCGAGGTACTGAATTAAATCAATTATCTTCAGCATTTGGTATGCGCATTGACGATGAAGAAACTTTATATATAGCTGATCAAAGTAATAATCGTATTATCAAATGGCAAAAGAATGCAACACATGGTTTGATCGCTGCTGGTGGAAATGGTGCGGGTGATCAAGATAATCAACTTTACTTACCAAAACATGTGATTATCGATGATAAAACAGATTCATTGATCATTGCTGATCATGGTAATCGACGAGTTGTTCGATGGTCTCGTCAAAATCCTATTCGAGGAGAAACCATTATTTCGAATATTAGTTGTTGGGGTTTAGCGATGGATAATGCTGGATATTTATATGCGACTGATACTGAGAAACATGAAGTAAGACGATGGAAAATAGGTGAGGAAACAGGCAAATTAGTTGCAGGTGGTCATGGAAAAGGTAGTGATTTGGATCAATTCTATGAACCTCGTTATATTTATGTTGATGATGAGCAATCAGTTTATGTTTCTGATTGTTGGAATAATCGTATTATGAAATGGAAAAAAGGTGCACAAAAAGGTATTGTCGTTGCTGGTGGACATGGTCGAGGATCTGCTCGAAATCAACTTTATTATCCTCATGCATTCGTTGTCGATCAATGTGAAACTTTGTACATTGCAGATTTTGCAAATCATCGTGTCATTCGTTGGTTGAAAGGGGCACACGAGAGTAGTATAATTGCTGGTAATGGCAATGAGGGTAATCAATCGAATCAATTTTCATTTGTTTCCGATTTAACATTCGATCGACAGAACAATCTGTATGTAGTTGATCTTAATAATTTTCGTATTCAAAAATTTCTCATCAATGAACTGAAATAATGTGCAGACAAAAAAGAAAAGGCAAGACTTGTTTTTTTTTGCGACAGCTATTTGACTTATGTTGTTATGAATTTTTTGTCGTCATTTTTTTCTGAGAAAAAATTGGAAGAAAATTTTCAACGAAAATCCAAATGTCACTTCTGCGATTGATGTGATTCATGCCAAAATAAATCAAAGGTACGAAGAAGAAAATTATCGAAGCATTGTGTTTATTTGTAATTTCACTGTGTGGCTTATCATATCATATTAATAAAAATGAAGATGAAAAGAAAAACAATGTCAGTCAGTTGAAATGTTTTGACAATGATAAAAAAAAACATCGTTTTCCATGATATCTTATTTTATTCGTTAATTAATAATTTTTTCACATGAACACTTCTTAATTTTAAACTAAAAAAATGTCATCATTTGTAAAAGGGGTAAATTTCACTATTTATCATAGGACAACAATTAACTATATACGTTGGCATATTTCTTGTTATAACCGGTGTTATTGGAAATGGAATCAATGTTTTAGTATTTACAAGTGTTAAAACTTATCGTACAAATCCTACAACGTTTTATTTTCTAATAGCATCAATATTTAATATTCTTTATATATTAGTAAATCTAGTTAGTCGTATCATTATGTCAGGCTTTGGAATTGATCTTACTGCTAGATCACTTGCTTTTTCTAAAATTCGTCCATTTTGTCTGTCAACACTTTGTTTAATCAGTTTAAATTGTTGTTGTTTATCAACAATTAATACATTTTTTACAACATCACGAAATGTTTATCTTCGTAGTTTAACAAGTATGAAATGGACATATCGAATAGTTGCCATTATAATCGTCATTTGGTGTTTACATGGAATTCCTTTTCTTCTCTACTATGAAATCTCACCTATAGCACGTCTGTGTTACAATAGAAACGCAATTTTTAACGTCTATTTTCCGGCAATTTATATTCTTACATTGAATTGTTGGATTCCAGTGATTATCATGACATTTTTTTCGTATCTTGCTTATATGAATATTCGAACAACACGAGCACTTGTTCAACAACAAGCTGATCGTCAATTAATAAGAATGGTTTTCATTGTCGAACTACTTGTAATTATCAGTTATGTTCAATATGGAATTTACAATAGTTATCTTCTGTTAATAGCAGGCATGGACAGAGATGAGAATAGAGTACTTCTCGACAATTTTTTTGGATCAATTTCAAATTTGCTCTGTTATATTTACTTTTCGGTATGTTTTCCTTAGAAATAAAGAATATATATATAATCAGTCTTATGAAATCTTCTATAGGGTACTTGCTATATGTTTTTGATTTCATCGAGTCGTTTTCGTCAAGAAACCAAGAAGAAATTATTCTTTTGGCAACAAACAAATCAAATAACACCATCATTGTGATGTAGTAGGATTATTCCTATAGTCATTAGGATTATCACCCTAGTTATTTCCATATATATATATATATATTCGTTCGTTGTAGTGTGTGTTCTCCTCTAGTCCTTCTGTTTCTCTCTCTATATATATAATCCTATATTTATTCTAAATAAAGATCTCTCTTCTATCCAAACCTATAGTTCTTTGACTCACGCACAGGACGTGACAATCATAGAAACACTAGAGTTTTGTTTATTGATTATTATTCGTTGTATTAGCGAATGTATCATTGCGATTTCGTGGTAAATAACCATTGCCTGGAAAATAAATAATAAAGATTGATGCAGCTATGATAATTGGTATGGAATCAAAAATATAAAAATATATCTCATGAACTGCTAAATAACCAGTAAAACCTTGAGCAAATTCAATGACACGATAGATTTGTCGAATTAATACGAGACAAGTACTAAAATAAATGACGTAGAGAAATTGTCGCCAACCTTTTTGACGAAGGCCACCACTTGGAAAATCGAGTGTTGATTTTCTTGTTCGATAATCAAAATAGAAAATCTGCAAACAAAAAATAGCAAACGAGACAAGATTGACTGCAAGACCACCCAAAAGAATATTTTCTCCAAGTTTTGCTCGATTTATATCGGTTCCTGACGATGAAAGTAAACCTGCACCGGATACTTGAATTAAAAATGATAGTATGTCTGATACTATAAAGATCCAAGCGACTAATTTTGGTTTTATCAATGAGTAGTGATCACCGACAGCATGTACCAAACGACCATATAAAACATATGCAATAGCTGCATAAAATACCGGTGCTATAATCAAACACGTACTCATACATATGTATAAATTACGTGATCCAGTTGGATCTATAGCTAGTGGAATACGAGTTGCATAGCCAATAACTTCCATTAGACATCCAACTAGAAGTGTAATCATATACCAACTTCGTTTCCAAATTGTCCAAATGACTAGAGCTATGAAAGATAATGTATATAAGACTAGAGCAACGATGGCAGCAGGCAATGAAGGCATATAATGAAATAGATTGCGTGGATCATCACTACCTCCTGGAGTGTAGCTGATTGTAGCATTTCCATTCGACATTATAAACTATTATATTCTATAGCAAGTTTATATAAACTTCATTATATATTTATACTCGATACTTTTCCTTTGCATACTAAAGTGCAAGTGCGAGTATAAGTACTAGTTTAAAAAGGTTATCCTATATGACTCACAGCCTTATGAGTCACTCTTTTTTTTATTGAACAATTAAAAAGTAAACGAACAACAATACAAATGGTTGGGATAAATCGAGACGAAGATATATATGAAATTTAAAGTTTCATAAATTTCTGAACACGTTGATTGCTATAATCAGCAACATAAAGATTCATGTCAGAATCAAATGTAAGACCATACGGTTGATTTAATTGTGTAACACCAGAACCACTAGTACCTGTGCCAGCTATAGTAATACCAGTTTTGTTGTTTGCACAGAACATTTGAATTCGATTATTGTTACTATCTGCAACATAAACATTGAGATAATTATCGAGTTTCAAACCAACCGGACTGCTCAAAGTTGTTGAACTTGAACCACTGAATCCCGGTGTGCCAGCAACGAAAACACCTGATGAAGCACCCGGTGTCCATCGTATTACTGTATGCGAACCGGCATTTACTATAAACATATCACTACTCAAAGAAGGTTTATAATCAATGCCCCAAGGATCTTTCAAAGTTGAATTAGTAATTCCTTGACTACCACCAGCTACATTGACTCCATTCATACCTGTCGTTGAATTGGTTAAAAAACGCATGATACGATGATTGTTGTTATCAGCAATATACATATATGTCTCTGTATCATCGAAGACAAAATTTTCCGGACTATATAATTGATTGAGTGCTGATCCTCCAGTTGACCCAGTTATGCCAGCAATCGTTATTCCAATTAATGATCCATTAATATATTTTTGTATACGATTGTTATTATTATCACTTATATATAAATTTCCTTTTTTATCAACATAAGCATCTTGAGGAAAATATAATTGATTACTGCCCGTACCACCACTATAATAAACGCCTGCGACAATTATCGGAGTCGTAGCATTTTTCACTAGTTTTCGTACAACACAACCAGCCACATCTAGAGCATACAAATTATCATTTGAATCCATGTATACATTCTTAACACTTCCAGCGTTGATTGAAGAGAGTACAGTAATTCCTGTCTTATTCCAAAGTGAGCCTCCAGATGCACCTAAAGATAATATTATATATATATCATTTCACTATAATAATATGGCATACATGGATTCATTGGTGTCATTACAGTAGTAGTGCTTGTGCTTGTCGAAGTAGTGGTAGTGCTTGTGCTCGTCGACGTAGTGGTAGTACTTGTTGTTGTGTTGATTGAAGCTAAAGAAAAATCAGTTTAGATTACAAAATGAAAACTTTCTACTTACGAGTAGATGATTGACTCTTATCAAAAGCAATCATTGTTGTTGAACCAATGCTAACTAAAAGATTTCCATATTCATTTGGAATACTAACAGACATCTCGCATTGATTAGTATTGTTGTTGAAAATAACCGTTCGAATTTGTTGATTATTTAACAAAGCTAGTTGACATTCTTGCAGATTTGAAGCTGTCATCATGACCGATGGTGAACAACCTGTAGTATTACATTGATATTCAGTATCAGTGAGTTTTACGAAATAAACTGAATTTATATTTTGAGAAATTGTCTGTTGAATAAGAATGAAAAGAGTGATCAAAGTTCTCATTACTGTTATTCTGATAAAATATCTCGAATAAATGACAACCAAAAATGGAAAAACTAAAATATAAATAACACTAGAGCGCTATATTTTTTTCTATGATTTTCTTTAGAAGTGTCATCCATTAAATTGCTTTTAAATGACACATCAAAATATTGAAGAAAAATTCAATTATGCTTTTATCCTGTAAATGTTCTTGTGTTATTGAAGAGCACATACTTAGCGACGACCTTTTAATGTTTATATTTTTATCTTTTTTTTGTTAATTGTCAAGGATTATTATTTCCTTCTTCTCGATTGTAGAGTATTGAGGGGGTGTGACTAATAGATTGAAGTGTTCGACATATATTTTGGAAAGCTCACAAACGATTTGAATATTTAAAATAGTTTTAGAGCTTTCAAACATGATTTTTGAAGGTTTTTAAAAAAGAATTAAGAATTTGAAGATTTCTAACAATTTTCCATGTTGCCCGATTTTTAGAACCAGTACAAGTAATACAGAGAATCTCGATGGTTAAAACATTTGTAAAAAATCTGAAAATAACACTATTCAATGCACAATCAAATGAATCAGACCCAGCCCGACCTAAGTTAATCGAATCAAGAACAACAATGCTTTCATAAGTTTTTTTTCTGCTAGTGGAAATGTCAACAATAGACTAGAATTATGATTCTTCTAAGAAAAAAACGGGCTTCTTTATTTCTATGGATTTTCTTTCGATTCTCAAACATTCCCGGCAAATCCTCTATGTTGATTTTGTGAACATTTTCGGTTAATTGGAATTTATCGTGCTTTCATTTTTTCTTCATTCAGTTAGAATTTTTCTTTAAATGATGTAAATCATTTGTTGCGGAATTCAGTGGGGCTCCTGTGTGTAAATTAGTATAACGGAAGTAGCTATCTGCAAGTGCAAATCGTCTTGTGAAACGACTTTGTTTAATTTTTGAAGCTGCAGTGGAGTTTTTTTGAGGAGATGGTGAGAATTTCTGTACTTTTTTTCTTGATTTTTTGGCGAAAGTGAGGAGATACCGGGATTTATTTTTTTGAGATTCATTTTCCAACAGGATTTATTTATTGTATCAAGATTTCGTGGTACCTTCAGCTTTGTTCATTGCCACATTGTCGTCTACACCCACACTCGAGGGAGATGATAGGATTTATTTCGAAATACACAGGGATTTTTAAATAAATCCAAATAAATCTCAAAAGGATATCTAGTCTATTAAAAGAATCGATCATATTCTCATCGAGAAATGAAACTCAACACATGACACAAAGCATTACTGTGCCAATAGAGATGGGGTCGTTATTCATGAAACCTCGTAGACATTATTTGAGATTTATCTCTGGTCATCATTTCGAGACAAAAGTTGAGAATTAATCTCTGCTCATCATCACACAACCCTGATTTCGAGGAAATTGAAAGGTCTAGATTAATTAAGCAAATGATATTAATTTGAATATTGCAGACCACCAGACGTAACAAAATCTCAAGAGTAAGAGAATAGATTCTTAATTGATTGGATAACTCAGGTACAAAAGGAACAAGCAAAAAGAGAGAATTAGATTCATTCCTTCTCTTCCATCTCTCGGAGTGATTCTCACTGATCGATTCTTCTCCCCTCAACCTATTCGTCTTGTGTTCATGTATGTTTTATTTAGTCACCTTGGTATGTTCAACTTTGTTCTAATAAACAAAATATTGTAACAATATCTTCTTACTGATTCGATTTCTCCTCAATTTTCATCTAATCCCGTTAAACAACAAAAACTAAACAGATATTCGTTACAATTATCGTTGTTACATTCGTTTATCAAAAATATTGATGATTGATAATTTGAAGAAAACGAGAATTGAATTTTGAAAAAATCTTATAAACATCATACGAATCGAGATATTCGAAAATGTCATAGAAATATTCATTGGATAAATCTTCAAAATGTGTAATTCGAGATTCTTGCGAATGATCGTCGGAAGATAATTTTCGTTTGAATTGATTCATTCGTCGAATGAAATGAAAAATTAGAATTTGCTGCTTTTAATAATGTTCGCCGATGTCATCTTAAACACAGCTCTCTCTCCTATATACTGACCTATTCCTCTCTCATTATTCAAGTAAAAATGTTGTCAGATGGCGATTGTTTCATTTGCAAAATTAGATATATTTGCTGTAATTGAAGATGGATAGATACTGCGAATTAAATTTGAATTAATTATATAAATGAAGGAAAAACAAAGATCATTCTAATATATGCCCATAATAGTATGTACTACATAAAAAACACACATTTTAATGACGAATAATGAGTCACGTGTTGGAATTTACCCAACTGTGATCGTTAACATATAACTTTTAATGACATCTTTATTGATAAACATTGGTCGATTAGGAAAAATCCATTGATTCTCCCCTCGATATCTATCTATATAAAGAATAACGAATAATCGATACTTGTACATTATTCTTTTTTCAGATGAATCGATCACACCATATTTCACATGTTACATTCTACAATTCATCGTATATCGTTTTATTTTCTGATGGTTTATATGCTACACATAGTTTATCAACAGCGTTATACAATCAAATTAAATACGCAAAATCGAACATAGAATTTTGCACCTTAGGTCCTAATCAACAATGGTTTTATCGGTACAAATAGAATAATAAAATGATTCATTTTCATTGATTATACATATACTTTCGATTAGACTTGAAGATGGTAAAATATCTTATAGAATTCATGATAATTATATCAATGAACTATTGAGTAATTCAACACTTCAACCGTATAAAGTAAGAAGGTGTTTTTTTTGTGCACTGAAATAACTTCAATTTTGGTTTACAGATTTGGTTCAATGGAAATAATGGATATGTCTTGCAATTCGATGATTTCAATGTATTTTGGAAAAACATCTCCAATGATCTTCAAGATATACTAAAAAATCGATCGAAATCATCATCAAAAATTCAAAATCTAACATTTGGTCCAAATAATACCTGGTGGATTTCCTATTTTGATAATAGTTCTTCAAGTTCATCATATTTACCAACACATATCAAACAACAATTAATTAAAACTAAAGTTTTAATATTAGATCCAGTGACTTATCAAAATTATTTTATTTTTCAAAAAACTGGTCTTTTGACTTGGCATGGAAGTCATCATTTTAATCGAATAATTAATGAAAAAAAAGATAACGACATCTTCTTTCTAAATCCACAAAATATTCGATATACTCAAACAACAATTAATCGTACGTTTTCTTTTCTCTCAAAAAATCCATGACTACAATCGATTTGTTTTCTATTGTACTAGATGAATTTTCTACGGGACAAAATATTCATCAATTACTAAATGAACTTCAAAGTGGTTTAACGACTGTTGATGAAGTACCAGCAATTGATGTTATTCAAACACGAAGTGGCAATTTTTGGTCGTTAAATAATCGTCGTTTATGGTGTTTTCGTAGTGCATCGAATGTCGATCAAATACCAGTTCGAATTGTTAAACAACGTCCATCTTGGTTTGCTAGTCGAATGCAAAAACTCAAAAATCCATTTCATGTCCGTATTCGACATTCACCAGAACTCAATGAAAATGATTCCGATTCTGATTCTGATTTTGAATATGAACTCGATTCTGATGGTTTTATTGCTCTAACATTTGAAAATTACATTCGTCTTTTTACTGATTCTGATTGATAATAAAAGAAAAACAAATTTCACTATTTCCATCCAATATAGATATTATTAAATATACGTTGAATTGTATATTCCAACAAAAGTTTTTCAGATTGAATCATCATTTGTAAATTTGCAATTACTTCTTCACAAGCAACTAAATTATGAAATGATATGTATTGTAATTGATTATTTGGTATTGCTTTGATAATATAATGAAAAAGAATTGGTATATTAATATTTGTTGTTGAATTTAATCGAAAATATTTCATATGAGGAAAGATTTTGAAAATTAAATCAAGTTGTTTGACACTATTCAATTTACCAAAACAAACTTTTCGAATTTGATTTTCATTTATTTCTGTTGTATAGTCTGTTTGATTGATTGATAAATCCGATATTTGTATTGAATCAAGCTGTGGTATTAATTCGAGAATTTTTATCAATGTTTCCATAGAAATCTTCTTGATTTGTACATGATCAATTTTGACAATAAATAATATTTGATAAGCATAGAATTCAATAATCGAAAATGATTGTTTAATATCAATATTTGTTAAACATAATTTCATAGGTGAATTCATTTTTTTAAATTCATATTGATAAGGTGTAATCTTATGTTTAATATCATCTAAAGAAATATCAAGTTCGAAATTTATTGGTATATAATTCCAAAAATCCGAACAGATTTGTTTAAATAGAAGAGTTTCATTTAGAATTTCGGATTGAGAATTATTGGATTCTTGAAATATTAAAGTAAAATCTTGTAAAAACCATAAATATTTTCCAATAAATGCTTTCCATAGATATGGATAATGATAATTATCTCGTCGATGTCTAATAAGAAGATAGAAATATTCTAATAAGCATATAACTTTTGAAAAAAACATGTCAAGATCATCAAAATCAGCTTCGTAATGTTCGATTGAGAGATATTTCAGATTGTTTAATGAAATTGGCGTTTTATGTTTTAAATTATAATTTTTTTTATCCAATACAAATGACACAATTAATTTATATATTCGTGGTGTATAAGATAGAATTAAAAATAACTCATTGAGATCTACACAATGATTAAGATAAAGATATTGAATACCAGTATATTGTTCTATCAATGCCATTGATAATGGAAGTGAACCCAATAATTCATTATCAATTGATACAGAAAATCGAAATGATTTTAATTTTGTTTGAGCAAAAATTAATTGATAAATTTCAATTGTTTTATCATATCTAATACGATCATTTATATCAATATCAAGTATTTTTAAACAAGGTAATTGAGAATATTTATGAAGTAATTGAAGAAGTAGATTTCCTTCGATTTCAGATAAATGAATTTCTTTAAGACGAATGCATGATGAATCAATTAGAAGACATGATTTTGCTACAGATTCATTTCTCATATCGAATATATCGATCGAACAGATACGATGTCGATTATGAATAAGATTGTATTGAAAATAATCGAGATGTTCAATTGATGGTGTTGCATCGATTTCAAATCGAAATAAAAACCATGTATGATCGATAATTCGATGAAAACGTGAATTAAGTTTGGAAAAAATTTTATAAACTTCATATGAATCGAGATGTTCGAATATTTCATAAAAATATTCATCAGACAAATCTTCCAAACAAGTGATCGTAATATTACTTTGTGAAGAATCATCGGAAGATAATTTTCGTTTTAATTGATTCATTTCTTTTGACAGAAATAAAAATTTTCTTTCTCTTTTTATTTGAAAGAAAAATGCCTATATATTGACCTACATGCTACTTCACCTTTCTTCTGCAAATTTAGCTCTACCAATACGTATTTAATGAAAGTATAGGAAAGGTTTTGGTTGTCATATTAATATACACAAAATACATAAATATATATGAAAATTTGGTAGGAAATACTCAACTGCTTGTGCAAGTTTCTGTTCAAATTTAACTCATTGCTAATCTTACAAAATAAATAGAAAAAAATCAGCGCTGATTCAGTCTGATGGACTCAAATCCTTTTTTTTTACTCTTTTTATCTCATTGCTACGGTTGATCGACAACAGTAATTATTCATTTTGGACTGATTTATTTATGTAGTCAGTATGTTTACGAATGCATCTGGTTTATGTATATACGCATATCAAAATATTAGCAATCGCTCTATAGAAATAGTGTTTTCAATATGAGTCTGTATGTTTATTCTAGAGAAAAAGATTAATGTATTAAAATCAGATAAAAACTAAAGGTTTGTATGGCTGCAGTTTTTGATAGATTTCAAATAATCGATAATTAATTATTTTTAAAATCGACTGCAATATCGCGAATTACTTGGGGTAACCCGCCCGGAAATATAAATCCGACTACTTTAGCTCGGTGTTTTTGTTCCTGGACAGCCAATTCTTGAAGTTTTTCAATGTCTTCTTTCTTTTCTCCAAGTAATTGACCGTATCGATAGATTGCATCTCTTTCATCTTTGTGTAATTCCTTATCGGCACTTGCTGCTAGAAACGCTTCAAAAAGAAGTGCTCGAGCTGTGTGTCCAATAAACGTCGGCTTTTCGGACATCATTTTCTCGATATCAGCTACAGTTGGTACGTAAGTTTTGATGAAATTGTAAGTTTCATCAGAACAACCTTTTGCCGATGCATTGCCTAGGACCCATTGACGTTCTTCATCAGCTAAGACTTGACAGCTGCTGCTAGATTCATTAAAGTCTGCGTATATGCCAATATCGATGACTCGATTGGTGTCGTATTACTTCCCCAATATGTTTGAAAATACCACTTTCCAGTTGTTTCTCGAACAGCAGGATCGGTTTTTGTTTCAGTAGTTGCCATTGATTTTGTGAAGAAAATATCTCGATAAACAATCGATAGATTAATGAAAGCAAAGACTAAAAAATAGACGGATATATATACATGTTGACCATCGCGTTGCTCTGTTTTTTTTCTTTCTTGTCTGCTCATTCGGTTATAACAAAAATCTGTTATACTTCATTGCTTTTGTACTGAATACGTCGTTATCTTTGTACGGAAAAAATTCGTGCTTCAGTAAACACATTATATAATCACGAGTCCACAGATATCTTGAGGGTGAGGTGTTGAGGGTGTTGAGAGACAAAAATTAATATGAGATATTTTCTAGGTTTTTAAGTATTGTCGAAAGTGCAACATTGCGGAATGTAGTGCCTTGTTGATTCGAACAAATTAAAAAATTGTATAATCTCCATTGATCTATGACAATGGGTTTAGTATCATATGTAAGTTGATCATGGGACGTTCGTTTTTTCTTCCTCTCAAGAAGAAAGAGATTTATTTGATTTAGAAACCGATCAACTGTACCTCATTTCACTATTTGAGACTTTTTGCAACGAAAATAAATTATTTGTACAGAAATTTCAGTATTTTCAGATAAAATCGTCTTTTTTCCAGAGCACATTTGTATAAAAATGATCCAAATTCCGTTCACTTATCTATCGGAAGATAATATTCGTGTTAATTGATTCATTTTTATTTGTCAGAAAAAGGCCTATATATTGACCTATAGTTTATTCTATAAAGTTTTGCATCAAGCACAAGAAATCAATGTTCGTCCGCATGCTATTTGACCTCTCTTCATATGTATACATTTTATAGCTTCTTATTTTCATTCGCAAATGGATAGTCTACATAATAAAACTCGATGTGTTTCTTGTGAAAAAGAAAGAGTTACTTATGAATGTAATAGTTGCAATCAATATTTTTGTCTTGAACATTTGATTAAATATTATGGCAAATGATAGAAATTGTATTCAAGAAATGCTTGTAAAAGAACAAGCAAATATGGAAAAACATAGTTTATTTGAAAAAGTCAATCAATGGGAAAAGAAATCTATGGAAATGGTTATTCAAACAGCAAATGAAACTCGACAAACACTTACTCAACTTTTAAGAGAATCTTTTCATTCAACAGAAATACAATTAGCAAAGTCAACTGAACAATCATTAGATATTGTAAATCACGAAAACTCATCAAGCTCATTTATTAACAAAATATCTGTTTTAAATCCAAATTGTAACTTTTCAAAACTATATCTCTCGCAAAGATTAATTTTGTCTTTATTTTATTTTAGTACAACCAAATGCGCAAACCATAACCATTCTATTGAATGGTCTATGGTTACAAAATGGAATAACTGTAGCTGGTGGAAATGGAGAAGGTGATCGATTAAATCAATTGGATAGTGCATCAAGTTTCTGTCTCGATGAACATGAAACAATTTATATAGCTATTGAACGAGCATATATCATTTTAAAACGAGTTCATTTGGATCGAAATAAAACAAAAACGGTAGCAAAAAAAGTTACTATTGCTCTTTTAGTACTTGTTGTCAGTACAAATATTCAAGATTCATTAAATCGACGTTTATTTGACGAAGAAAATGATGAAGAAAAACGAACTTGGTGTATTGTTAGTTATGTGCCTATTATTCATATTCTCAATTCAATTGTAACAACAATTTATATTATTTGTCCATTTATTATTAATTTTATTTCTACTACCATTATTATTATTGTCAGTACACGACAACGACGGTTAGTACAAAAACAAAAAAATTATCGTACGATTTTGTTCGAACAACTTCGACAACACAAAAATCTTCTCATTGGTCCGATTGTTTTAATTCTTTTGGATATACCACGTTTAATAATTACATTTGTACCAGGTTGTCTCAAATCGAGTAGTGATTCATGGTTATATCTTATTGAATATTTTCTTTCATTTATTCCATCATAACTTAAGTTTATTCTATTTATTTTACCGTCAACAGTCTATTCTCAATTATTCAAGCAAGCTATAAGTCACTTTCGATAGATATCAATAAATAATTGTTTGACATCTTGACGAAATGATTCAATTTGAGTAAAAAGTGCACTTTTACCTAGCAGTACAGTAGACTATCGACCCCATATTGAATAACAAAATTTTGCCGAAGGACAATTTTATGAGAGAGAGAGAAAGAGAAATTTATTTAATCCATTCAAGTAGAATGTAATTTCGCTGATTCTTTTTTTTGAAGCAACTAAAATGTATAAAAATGAAGAAAAATCACGGTAGTTTTGATTTTGTTATATGATGAATCGTTTTGGTGATATTGATTTGTCCTTCAAAAAATTGCCGCCTATTTATGGTTTTCGTAGTCAAAATCTTGTTTCGATCGATAAAGCACTTGAACCTATTCAATCACAAATTCCTGAATTATCTTATTATATTAACACTGCAAAGAAAAATTGTCACTATCCAAATAAATATGGATTGTCCAAAGATCAAGCAGCTTGTATTTATATCTATACAATGGAATGGGATGAAACCAGTCTCTACCGAGTTTTAAATAAAGCACTTCGATCAGAAAATCGTCAAGCTTTGAAAATTTGGTTTCCTTATTTGAAATTATTCGATACCGCTTTGGATTTATTACCAACTACTAAAGAACCAGTTTGGAGAGGTATTCCAGTAGATATTGGAAATACATTTACTAAAAATCAAAAGGTGACTTGGTGGCCGATTAGTTCTTGTTCATCATCTGTCAATGTTATTAAACAATTTCTTGGAAATACAAATCATTCAACTATATTTTTAATTGAAGTTTTTAATGGAAAGAAAGTTTCAGGTTTTACTGAGTTTGAAAATGAAGATGAAGTTATTTTAAGAATTGGAACAGAACTTCAAGTCAAAGCGCATCCATTAAAACAAGCAGATGGTTCATCTATCGTTCATTTAATTGAAATTAATGATACCGATGAAAATCATACAGAACCCATAACAACAGTAGGCACGCATTTTCCTCGTATGCAACTCACACCAAATCTCAAATGGAAGCCATATGCAAAAACAATTGCTGGTGGTAGTAGAAATTGGGATAGATTAAATCAACTTCGTTGTCCTTTTGGAATTTATATCGATGATCAACAACAATCGATTTATATTGCTGATCGTTTAAATAATCGAATCGTTAAATGGAAATTAGGTGAAAGCAATAATGATAATGGGCAAATTATTGCTGGAGGAAATGGTGAAGGTTATCGAATCGATCAATTGAATAGACCAACTGATATGACTTTGGATTACGATAGAAAATCTTTAATTATTTGTGATAAAGAAAATCGACGTGTTGTTCGATGGTCATTAGACGATCAACAAAACGATAAACAGATTCTTATTTCGAATATTAAATGTTGGGGATTAATAATGACTGAAAATGGAGATTTGTTTGTTTCGGATAAAGAAAAACATGAAGTAAGAAAATGGAAAAAAGGTGAACGAGAAGGAAAAATTGTTGCAGGTGGTCATGGTTATGGTTGTCAACTGAATCAACTTAATGAGCCAACGTATATCTTCGTCGATCGTCAGGAGACTGTTTATGTTTCTGACTACAAAAATCATCGTGTGATGAAATGGATAAAAGATGCAAGAGAAGGTATTGTTGTTGCTGGTGGACATAGTCGTGGAATTGAATTAAATCAATTATCGTATCCTGAAGGATTAGTTGTGAATGAAATTGGTGATGTTTATATAGCTGATTGTTATAATCATCGAATCATGTGTTGGCCTTCGGGATCAAAAGAAGGTCGAATTGTTGTTGGTGGAAATGGTTTTGGCGATGGATTAAATCAATTTAAATGTCCAACAGGTTTAACATTTGATGCTGAAAATAACTTGTATGTTGCTGATCGTGATAATAATCGAATTCAACAGTTTGAAGTTATTAAACAATAAGACAAAAAGAAACTTCGTTGATCTTTTTCTTTCAGTTCATCGAAATATTATTTTAGTGTTGACAAGTACAAGTATTTCATAAGATAAAAATGGTTTCATTTGTATCATTATTTAACCGTCATACTACCACCTTCCAACTCTTAACTTTTTCTTTGCTGGGATTTATATAGGCACCAACTCAGTTTCAATACGATAAGGACAGCAAAAACTCCATCGAAGTAGGAAGTAAGTAAAGGACATATGCAGAAGAATATTACAGACATAATTAGATATAATCTTCTGGTGATTCGAACAGCCAGATAGTTACAAGTTCAGCATTTAGTAGCAATTTTTCTATTATGCACTCTCTAACAAAGATTGCAAAGTCGTTTTTCATCAGCTTTCGACGCAATGGTCGTAGACCAGTCTTTGTAAGTTCAATATTTTGCGTTTTTAGGCGAATATCTTATTGAAATAGACGTGACTCTGCCCAACTTGTTGAAGCAATAACTATCAACGGTATAGGTTGTTACCTTTCTATAATAGGGTCTATTTTGACCCCAAATCGTGATAGCGTATTGAGATACCTTTTGACACGTTTTATTGTGTTCAAAAGATTCAAATCAAACAAACTAACACCATCACTGAGTAGGGTTAACCTTCCTCATAGCATATCTAGAATCACAAGAATTGGACAAAGCGCAATTGATGAGGGGCCCCAAAAGACCCCAGGTTGTAATATGAGAGTTAAGTTTTATTTCTCAGAGGAAATCAAAGATTTCTCAAAATCTTGAGAATGCGTCTGTTATAAGTACACTAGGGAACTAGTGCTACAAGAACAATAACATTAGCAAATTCAAATAACTTATATTTAAATGAGCAATAAAATAATCCTAATGAGCAATAACGAAATTTAGCAATAATAATACTAATTGAGTAGTAATAATACTGAATGGGCAATAATAATATTAATTGAGCATTTATTTATTCAAACTGGCAATAAGTGATGTATGTAAGAAGCAATAAGAATCCAGACATTATTTTTCAAGTGAATGGTTAGAATAAAAAAGAGGCTGGTATGAAGGATTGACTGTGAATGCACCAAGCACAAATAATGCTCTCGAAGCAACAAATCGGTATATAAAATGAAGATACAATAAGAGAACGGTTACCATTATCAAGATTCACAGTTGTTGTATTTCAAATAGTTAATAAATGGTCAAAAGAGCGAAATCCTATCCTACACGTGCCAATGCAAAAAAATTCGAGCACGAACCTCAAATCACGTTATCATGTTGGACTGATGGCTACAAGTGGGTTAAGCTGAACAAAGAAATTATATCTATTTCGAAGGAGGATAAAACAGTTTATTATATTCCTGCTGCTGGAGGAGTTGAAATTACAGAGAAAGAAGTAAACTGTTACGAAACTTGTCGGTTCAATTTATTCGACACGTACAAGTCTGTCTATTTGAACATATGGTGCGTATGTCTATCGGACAATCCTGAAGAATGGCGAACAGCAACGTGCACTTGTCCAGCATTTTTGAAGAATTATATTTGCAAGCATGTCATCAGAATCTCTATTCGACTAAAATATTGCAAACCTCCACCTGAAGCAAAAAATGTGGAAGTCGGTACAAAAAGAAAGAGAGGCAGACCATCGAAAGCAAGAAAAGCTTTACTGTTACAGTAGTAAATTAATTGCTAATTTTCATTTTTCCTACGACCACTTGTAGAAATAAAAGTTGGAGTTTTTCTTTTTCTTATTGATAAAATGTGAAATTAATATTGGTATTTCATGAATTATTTATTACTCATTTCATAATAAACAACTGCTCAAAAAGGACTTGTTTATTGCTCGACGATTATTGCTCATTTGTATTTTCATTATTGCTCATTTAAGTATTTTTATTGCTCAAATAAATACATGCCAATTCAAATATTTCCAAGATAAAAAAACACATTGTATGTTCTTCATTACCCAGGAAGTCATTATTGCATTTCAATCAAAGTTTTATACACGTATTTTTTTGAAGAACGTTACCTTTTACCTTCGTATGTTCTTCATTATTCAGGAAGTCATTTTTGCATTTCAATCAAAGTGTTATACGCGTATTTTTATGGAGAACGTTACCTTCGTATGTGCTTTATTTGAAGAGAAACGTTTTTACAACTTCCTATTTGCACGAGAACAAAAGAAAAAAGTCGATGACTAAATGACCACATATTATTATACATAACTTTTGCTTAATAAACTTTATCTCGTCATTCTCATTTCTTTAAAAAAATTCATAGACCAACGTGAGTATTTGGAGAAATCATCTGACTTTCTTTTTTTGTCTAATAAAATCTCTGTCAAATGAACATCTAGGGATGTTAAAAATTATTACCTATTCTAGATGATTGATAAAATTAAATTTTATTGTACGAATGTTAAAGAACAGAAACGTATTCTTTGTATAGTTGTAAGCTTGTGCATTCTACTTGCAGTTCTGTATATGACTGAATTGTCAACAAATGTCGTCGACAATTTTCAAAGAAAGGAAAGAAACATGAACAGTTCTCTATTAGTCAAATTAATGATATCAGGACGAAAACGTATCGCTATAATTGGATCATCAGGCTATATTGGTTCTCGATTGTTGGAATATTTAGAAAGTAAACAGAATTTAGAAGTGAATGGATTCGATCGTAAATTCAAAGGACAAGCCAGCTATGAAATATCAACTCGACTTCTGAAAAAATATGATATCGTTATTTATTTAGGCGGATTAACAGGTCGAGTCATGTGTCAACAACGTCCCAATGATATCGAACAAGAAAATATAGGTGATATATATCAATTAGCAAGACGTATGTTACCATCACAACTACTTATATTTGCATCTACATCAGCAATTGCCGAAGGTTCTGGTTCGAAATCTTTTCAAGAAAACTCTTCTGTTAAATATAATCTATTCGATTTATATACTGATTCGATGTTTCGTCGTGAAAATACTCTTCGAAATTTGAGTAAAACTCGAAAAGATGCACCACAAATGATCGGTCTTCGATTCGGAACTGTTATCGGACTTTCGAAGAGTCAACGCATTGATCTCGTACATATGGCATTAGTTTGTCAAGCTTTTCTTAATCATCGCATACGTATTACTTATCCTGATAGTTATCGAGCATTTTTAGATATGAATGATTTAGTTCGAGCTATTTCAACAATCATCGAACATTCGAAAAAGGCACAACGATTTGATCTATTTCATCTACAAACATTTTCGGGAAGTATTTCGAATGTTGCTAATACAGTTGGTATGCGTACAAGAGCGTTTATCGATGCAATCGATCAACTCGGTCAAAATAATAGCGTTGGATTTTCTTTAGATACAACAAAGTTTAGTACGACATTTAATTTTACATTTCGAGGAATACAAGATGAAATAATTCGAAAAATGATGCAAGATGTACCTCGAATGTGTTTAGGTCGTCAATCACGAATTGATAATCATTCAATTCCTTGTGTTGTTTGTGGTTCTACTGAAATGCATACAGTTCTCGATCTACATGAACAACCACTTGCAAATGAATTTAGAAATCGAACTGAAGATTCACTTAAATGTCAACGATTTCCACTTCGTTTAGTTCGATGTCCAAAATGTTATCATACACAGCTTTCATATATTGTCGATCGTTCGTATCTATTTAGTCATTATCTTTATCAAAGCGGAACAAGTCAAAGTTTACAAAACTATTTCGAATGGTTAGCAAAGAAGATTATTGAAGAAACTAGTATTATAAATGGAACTGTATTAGAAATAGCTTGTAATGATGGCAGTCAATTAAATCAATTTCTTAAACAAGGATGGAAAACGATTGGTGTCGAACCTGCTCAAAATCTAGCCGAAATTGCTCGAAAATCAGGTCATACTGTTTACACTGGCTTTTGGGGTGTCGATCAATTTCCATTATTGGAATTATCGAAGACGTTGGATGCTATCGTAGCACAAAATGTATTTGCTCATGTAACAAACCCTGTTGATTTTCTTCGTGCATGTTTAAACGTTATGAATGATAAAACTAAATTATATATTCAAACATCTCAATGTGAAATGTATGAAACAGGACAATTTGATACAGTTTATCATGAACATATTTCATTTTTTACGGCACATTCATTCAAAAAGATTGCTGATTTAGTTGGATTAACAATTATTAACTTTGAAATTACACCCATTCATGGACGATCATGTTTAGTTACATTTCAACGAATAGCAATGGAGTCGAGTGTTTCATTTGAGACAGTCTATGATAAAGAAGATCTATCACCGATTGGTTTAGTTATTCAAAAGGAACGTCAATTGGGTTTGACTAAAGATTGGTTTTATTTGAAATTTCAAGCTCAAACAGAAACTGTACGACAATGGATGATGCATCAGTTAACAAATCTTCATGAACAAAGTCATACTATTGTTGCATATGGAGCTGCTGCTAAAGGTATGGTTCTTCTTCATTTCTTATTAGAATCACCGAATAGAATATGGAATATATCGTATGTTATTGATGATGCCCCTCTCAAACAGAATACATTCTGTCCAGGGACAAATATTCCAGTTCGTCCTTCTTCCATATTACAACAACATAATCTAAGTAAACCATTGACAATTATTATTTTTGCTTGGAATTTTGGGGAAGAAATAATAGGAAAAATTCGTCGATTAACTGTTGATAAGGGTATAGAAAATGTTTTCATTATGCTTCCATTTCCTCAGCAAAAGCTTTTCAAACTTAAAAACAGTACAAAACACACACTATTATCAGATAATATTTATAAGCCATTGCCATGGCCAAGTGAATTTCAATTTGCTCGACGACCTGTATTATTAGTTTCTCATTTTTTCAATGAAGAATTTCTTCTACCATACTGGATTCGTCATCATGCATCAATGTTCGACATGGCCATCTTAATTGATTATAATAGTACTGATCGATCGTTAGAAATTATTCGCCAAGAAGCACCTCATACATGGAAAGTTGTCACAACACGAAACAAAGAATTCGATGCTGAACTCGTAGATAGCGAAGTTAAGAACTATGAAGCAACGTATCCATTTGCTTGGAAAATTACTTTGAATACACCAGAATTTCTTATACATCCCGATCTTCGGCAAGAACTTGCTAATCTAGATCAAGGTAATGTTACGACTCAAGCATTTCGTTTTCCTTCTATCATAATGTCGGGTAATGATTCTAAACCACTCGAACGATTTTCATCATTGATAAAACAACGATCTCAATATCTATGTGATAAATCTGATCATGGTGAAGGTTCCTATTCTCGATTTATACATCGTTATCCGTATGGTCCATACTCGCTTGGAAGACACGATCTTCCCAATACGAAGTGGGAATGGATTTTCAATGGATATATCGCTAAATTTATGCATACGCCATGGCCCGAAATAATGAGTCGTAAATTACAAATTCGAGCACGAATACCACTTCATCATTTTCGCAAAGGTTGGGGTAATCAACATGATGTTGATGACAAACGATTAACGAAAGTTCGAAATGATATTCAGCAACAGAAACAATGTGATCTTAGAAATTTTGCTACCAATGATGATAGATTCAAGATTATGCATCGTATTTGGCATCAAGTTATTAATCACTAAATACTTTATTTTCACGATTTCATAGTTCTTTCTAAAACTATCTATTCAATAAATTATCCAGCTACTTCATTTCATTTCAAAATTGATGTGTACGTTTTAATTTCTCGCTAAGAATCACTTGTTTGACAAAACAAACTTTAATGTAATACTATTGCCATCCTTCTAGTATAATGATTCTCATTTTAGAGAAGAGATCAGGTTAATATATCATATGAACATATACAAACACCAATGCAAACCAAAAAGAAATTATAGTTTCAATAGATATAAACTGTGATTCTCATAAATTATTCATATTTTTTAAAGGTACCTAAAGGAGAATGCACTTTTTGTGTAACAAAAAAGAAATAATTAGAAAACTATATTGATTACCTTTGAAAACACTTATTTGATTTCTTTTCTTTGACAAAAAAATGCATTGTTATGATTTATTGAAAGAAACCAAATATATATTACATTCAGTCAAAAAAAAACATTCTTTATAAAAACTAAGCTTGTTTCAGTCACACAGTGTCCGTGATGCCATCATCAGCGAATAAAAGACGATTATCAGTCAAGGTTCAAAAGATTCATCGTGCTTCACTTCATACCCCACGAAGTAAATTAGGAACGTCCAGTGTTGTTCATGTCAAAGTTCATTCGGCAAATAGTCGATCATCGATTGTGAACTCGTCATACAATGAAGACGATGATTTATCATTAGTTCGTGATAGTTTATTCTCGATGTTTGCTTTTACGATCCGTGTTTATTGTAGATCGATGCAGATTTTAATCGTTCCACGCCACAGTTACAGTCTGTTAATGTGAAAACTAACTCACGTCAATCATCTGTTGCCAAACTCACTCCTCTCAGTACAACGGTAATTTTGTTTGCATATCTGAACAAAGTCCTCTTCATTTCATTGCATTCTTGTAGAAGTCTACTGTCGATGATCGAATTCATCATCCAGTAGGATTCATCATTCACCAATCATTAATCATTTTCTTTTTCCGCATCGAAATAGATCAATCAGAACAAAAAGAAACGACGATCTCTATCTCTTCCAGAAGTTCAAAATGAAACTGTTAGGAAAAGAGGCAAATATTTTAGGTGAATATTTCGTTTTGCTTTTTCTCTCGTGATCTAAGTTCTATTTCAAACTATTAATCGTAGAAATACTGGCTTATGGTGGTGTTTAGTATGTGGATTGCCGTATTTATTATTGGCGACTATCCTTGCTATAGCACTTCCAATCATTCTTACTAAACAAACAAATCCTACAACAAAAAGTAGTTATATTTTAATTATATTCTTGTCGACATATTTATTGTTTCTTTTTAATTAAAACATACATTCAAATGAAATCATATCATAGAAGGAAAAAAACATGCATGACTTTTAGAAATAATGAAAACACTCCTACTTCTTAATAAACAGTACAATAAATTCTAATATTTTTCTTTACATTGCTGTTTTAGCTTTCGCTTTAACAACAACATTGACAACTGTGACCACTATCACGACAACAACAATGACTACTGTGACCACTGCGACCACCAGCACAACAACAACAACAACTGCTTCAACTACTACCACAACAACAACTGATACAACATCTACAACAGATACTACAACTTCAACATCAATAACCACTGTTTCATTTATAACAACGAGTGTGACAAGTACAACTACAGCTGTTAGCGCTCGATGATATATCATCGACGCTCATCGGAGATTGAGTCGTCCTTTCTAGTCTAACTGGTCTAGGACATCTGCCCGGATAGCAGAAGGTGTGGGTTCGAGTCCCACGAATAGAGTCCGGCGGGACCGGGTTTTTTCATCCCGATCCCGTTAATATTTCTCTCAAATGAAGCCTGATCCCGTCCCGATCTCGTTGAATCGCTGAATCGGGATCCCGATCCCGATTTCTACGGGACTCGTGCGGAATAGTAACCATGTTCACGACGGGATCGGGACCGAGATTCGGGATAAAAACAGAGGTCGGGATGATCCCGCCGGACTCTAATGCGTGGTAAACTTTTTTTTTCACTTGACATAATTATGTTCGATCGTTCTCAAGTCTAAATAAGAAACAAAACAATCATACGAAGAAAAATTTAGAAAATTCCGAAATAACTCAGATGTGGTCGCGTGAACTGAATCAAATGAATTAGTCTACGATTTTGGGCTTAGTTCCTATAGAAAACTTTGTTTTAATTCAATTATTAGTATATAGTATCTACAGAAAAAAGAAACATCACTGAGATTAAAACTTCTGGTACATATTTTGCAAAGCTCAGATACGATTTAAATGATTTTTTTCTCTATTTCATAGTCAGACTCTTATCCTTAAATGATTTTTTTCTCTATTTCATAGTCAAACTCTTATCCTTAAATGATTTTTTTCTCTATTTCATAGTCAGACTCTTATCCTTAAATGATTTTTTTCTTGATTTTTCTGTAAAATGTGGACTTTGAACAGTAATTGGGTTCATTTCATGCGACCTTCAGACGTAGATTATTTTCATAATTGCTGATATTTTAGATACAAATATGGAATTACGTTTATCTCTTATTCGTTCACCGAATTATCCTGATACAATTAATGTCGATGAAGATTTACAGGATTATTTTAGTGAACCACGAAAAGTCAAATTAAATCAACAAATTACTATTCGACCTTTATTACAGCCAGGTATTCAAATTCGATCGAAATGATAATTGTTTCTTTGTCAACTAGAATTAGAAAAACAGAAGTCGAAGTTCATTTTGTAATTTCATCGTTAACTGGTGATGATGTTCTTGTATCCGGAGATAATTGCCGAATTATTATTGATGCTAAGAAAATTCACCATGAAAAATTAGCTCCAATGTAAGAATTTCGATAATAAACATAAATTTATTTTCGATTTGTGCAGAGAAAATGATTCAATAGCAGATGAAGCAATTGTATTTTCAAGTCAACGTTTATGTCAAATGTTAACAACATTCGATAGTCAATGGTCGAAACAAACATCCATTCCAACTATTCTTTTACATGGTGCCGATGATATCAATTCAATTGTTGATTATGCATGTCGACAATCCGGATATCATTGTCATACAGTGAGTGAGAGAAAGTATTCTCAAGAAATAATTCAATTTGGCTAACAACTAGGTATCGAGTCAATTATTTGCAGGTGATTCAGCAGCAGCAACTACAAAACGTATTGAACAAGCGTTGCAAACTGCAATTAAATGCAGTCCATGTGTTTTGTTCTTTAATCATGTAGAATACTATTTATTTTTATTTGTTTAAATAATGAATAATTGATGTTGTTTGACATAGGTAAATTATTTATGTAAACTAACGGACGTTGAGAATGACGATGCTATTGTAACGAATGGCTTTCGAAAACTTATTCAATCAGTTTCGATGGATAATGGTTCATTGATTATTCTAGCTGCGGTTTCTCGTCTTCATTTGCTTAGTGAACGAGTTTTAAGTTTATTTAGTTATACATTATCGATACCCGTAGGAGAATCTGAGAATTGCTTCTTTTTTTTTCCTCGATGATTGATTTTTTTAATATTTAGCCTATTTCAATGGAAATACGCAAAGATTGGCTTCGAAATCGATTGTCAAACGTTCATGTAGCTGACGATTTTAATTATGATCTCGTTTTAGCTCAAACAAAAAGTTCGTTTAACGCGTTTTTAACAAATTTTATATTTAAAACATGATTTCATAGGTTGGCCAATTATCGAAGTTGATCAATTAATTCGATTGACAATGGAAGCTGCGCATTGGCGATCATTCGAGTAATTCTATCAAAATTTTTTGCTATTTCGTAATTCTGTTTTACTTTCAACTAGAACGTCCGATACGTCAGTGATGTTAACCAATGCTGATTTTGAAGTCGCATTAAAAAAGAGTCATACATCGAAATTGAGCAGTCAACGTAAAGCAATGATACCAAATGTTCATTGGAGTGATATTGGTGGATTAGCAGAAGCAAAGAAAGAGATTTTAAATACAATTCAATTGCCATTACTTCATCCGGAAGTGTTCGGAGATTTAGCACGGTATCATTTTGTTGATTATGAAATAGAACAAAGCAACAGGTTTTTTTTTATTTTTAAATTAGAACTGGAATTCTTCTCTACGGTCCTCCTGGATCTGGTATGCGTCAAGATAGATTCTTGTATTTACTAATAAAAAAAATTATTTTCTAAATATGTAGGTAAAACTTTACTAGCTAAAGCAGTAGCAACTGAATTCTCATTGAATTTTCTGTCTGTTCGTGGACCTGAACTGTTGAATATGTACGTTGGTCAAAGTGAACAAAATGTTCGTGATTTATTCGATCGTGCACGTCTTGCATCGCCTTGTATTCTATTCTTCGATGAACTCGATTCACTCGCACCACGTCGTGGTCGAACATCATCGGACTCGTCCGGTGTTAGTGATCGATTAGTATCACAATTACTAACCGAAATCGATCAACAACAACAAGATCATCATATATTTATTATCGGTGCAACCAATCGACCGGATTTGCTCGATGATGCATTGCTACGACCCGGTCGTTTCGATAAACTTATCTATATCGGAATTAGCAATGCACATGACGATCGAAAACAAATGTTTCAAGCCTTAACTCATAAGTAGAAAACAATTTTTTGAATTTTGAGTTTTGAATTACGTGGTTGATTTGTCTAGATTTCAAATCGTTGATGAACAATTTGATGCCGATGAATTTGTTCGAGCGTGTCCGTTGAATATGACTGGTGCCGATTTTTATGCATTAGCAAGTGATGCTTATCTACGTGCAATACGACGATTGATTACAGAGAAAAAACAAGATGATCAAAATGTAACTTTAGTTAAAAGTGACTTCTATGAAGCTTTAACAAATTTTACTCCATCACTTGATGAGAAAGAAATACGACAATATGAACGATTACAAAAATCTTAAGATTTGTGTGTGTGTGTGTTTTTTGTGTTGGCAATAAACAGTGATTGATTTTCGTGAATTTGTTACCAAAATAGCCTCATAGAATCTAATATTTGTCATCTTTTGTCTGTTCTCTGCCTTTTATGCAATAATGGTGACAGATGTTGATTGTTTCAATAGAATTGTGAAGCCTTTCTTTTATATTTGCAATTTCCTATAGTGTTTCTTGTCTATAGTCGGTTTCATTTATCTTAATAGTTATACTTATGAAAAAAAACAATTGCTGTTCATTTATTGACTGACAAATACGCACTTAAAACGAAGAATACGTCATGCAGGTTTCATTTTTTCTTCGTCTTGCAATTAGACTAACTCGAACGTTAACTTTGAATAAATCAAAAAAAGCCCAGAAACGTACATCCAGATAAGTAGACTTCATTAAGACCTTATCATCGTTTTTTTTCCTGTTTCATATCGAGAGAAAAAAAATGCAATTTGTACTTTACATTGAACTGTATATTCTTTGGAGGTCAATCATAAAAAGCAATATTTTTTTACATGAAAATCGATATTTAATATCAGATATGCGATATCAGATCTCAGTCAAATATGCACAAGTGAACAAATCGATAAAAGACAAGGTTGTCATTGACTCATCTTTCACGATATTTTAACAGTATACATCATTGATTATAAGCCAAGATGATGATGATGATTCCTGTTTAACGTTAATCCTAATCGCATATTATTTCTTCTTCTTGTCTTGATTATGGTCACGCCTTAAGCCACTCGTCACACTTATCAACAAAGTATTGTATTTGATTTATACGTATGTGCAATAATGATATGCAATACTGATTGTCCTTAATCGTATGTGTACATGGCATTGGTTAGGGATCAAAGATAATTATATAAACATATGAATTTATAATAATACTTTTTCTTAGTAGGTTTTTTTTGTAGAAATCAAGAAATTTAGCGATTTTTCTTTTGTTACACTCTTTTTCTTCCTCGTTGCATAATCGAAAAAGCGATGCAGTAGAAGTAATAGATAGATTGTGGATAATCATCTTTAAATTATATCTACCACATAGGTAGAGAGAGAATAGACGATCTGGCAATCGAATCAACTGCTCATCGGACTTGATTCATCACATTACTTGTATATTCGCACATGAGTACACTTTCATATACATATAGTCATATGTATGTAGGTAGGTAGATGATACAATCAAAAGAAGCTCATGTGTTGTACATTTGTCGATATGCTGTGATTTCGATTACGTGTGAGAGAATGTCGACGACAAAATGATACATGGTCACACTCATAATCATTCTCTTGAGGTGCGCATATATGAAGTAATTTTGATCGATTGTATATTGTCCTATTTTCTTTTCGATCAATCGTGTCCACACACACACAATCGATGCATGCCGACAAAGTCAAATTATAATCTCGATTCAAATTCAGATGTCATCATTCAAAAATAGTTACACACACGCACATTCTCTATACCACAGACATGAATATACAAAGTCATTCTTGTATATTTTATTCATTGACCAACAATTGTAGTCAACACATCGATTCATCGATGATCGATAAGGTTATTACTTTCGTTTTCTTTTTCTTTTCTTTGGTTGGACTCGTTGTTTTTATATAAACACAAGAGACTGAACATAGATGTATATGTATATACATTTGGGATTGCGCAAATGAGTATTGAATGATGGGACTGATCAGACAGACTACTGTAAATAAAGAATGACAGATATTCAAGTAACTATCAAGGTAATCTTAGATATTGAATAGAAAAGAACAAAATTGTGCAATGAATCAAGTAAATATTCATTCATACATGTATATCTAGACGGAATCCCAAATCGTACTTAACAGATAATCTTCAAGGTAATCTAAATAAAGAGCAAACATAAAACTTATGGCAACTCAAATTCGTATGTTCCTCTTCGATTATCAATCACTGTTTAGATTTTGTTCGTTATATTCTCAGAACAAACGAACTAGTCATCAATCATATCATCTAAGAATTACTTCTGCACATTTCAACGTTATATAGTGATGATCATCAAACGCCTTGAAGATAGTGTTTATACATGAAACATATGTATAATATCGACTATGTTTCTCTTTTCAGATAATAATATTAGAATGATTTACCATATACGTATGCAACATCGAAGTTCAATCGAATCTTCATATGTAAGTATTTGTCTGTTTTCTTTTTTTGAAACATTTTTATCCGATTCAGTGATAATATAATATGTTTGACTGAGGCTTTTTTTTTCTTGTTTAATTATAATATTATTTCGAATGCGTTATCAATCATCCATCAAATCCATCAAATCCCTCAATCACTTATGTTTATTATACTATGCTTGTACTTGATTGAAGGCTAAAATATATTTGTATTTTATCGTATTGATCGATCAAAGCTACATCAACTTGATAGTCAATCAACAGACTTGAATACATCAATCTGCAATCCTACCTGACGTTAACTGACTTCGTGTCCTTCAGGTAACCAATCAGTTAAATTTGCGTTCGCTATATAACAACGATTAGCAATCTGTATCGTTGCTGTCATTATTGTCATTATTGTCCTTCGTATTCTCTGTATTTCTCCATTCTTTTTCTTTCTTTCTTGATTATACAAACGAATGTAATATGTATCATTTATACGATTGAGCAGGAATGAATCGTTTCATATTATATATATATATCAAAGAGAACCTTCTTTTTCTTTCTTTCTTTGTTTCGTCTTCGATACTTTTGTTCTACTTATCAAAGAATCATAATGGTTATTTCATTGATACTTCGATAGCAGAAGAATTAATGACACTGTTCTTGGACAACTGCCATTTATCAGGTAAGTGACAGTACTTCTGTCACCTTGTCTATTTAACTATCAGACGACTATCATAATAAAACGAAGAAGAGAGAATTGCATAAGAAAGAAGGCAAAAAAAAAGTAATTTAGACAAAGAAGAAACTGAGTAGAGAATGTAAGGGATGGTCATAAGACAAGTAATAACACATTCTATAGACGATGATGATGATGATGATGATGATGGCGACGCGTCTGATCTAATGATAATGGTACTATGAACATTATCGAACGTCGTCGTTCATCTCAAGAGATCACGATCAGTTATTTTTTATGAAGTGTTTTATATATATATCTGTCTATATATATAGAGAGATGTGTTTGTGTGTATTTATAAATATCTATTAGAAAATGATTTTCTTTTGTTCGAAGTAATTCAACATGCGGACTCTTTTTATTTACATGACTGATTGTCTAATTAAACAATATTCCCACTCGAAATTAAAAAAGCAGAAGTTAACAGTATGAGTGCAGTTGTGTTCTATTGTTCAACATGCGCATGTATGCAAAGGATGAATGCTCACATGCGTAGTTTCCTCTTGTACCAAGGTCACATGTCGTATGCAACGTTAACAAATTATGCTATAGGCAAAGCTTTCTTTTCTGAACATCTTGCGTCACACGCGCACACATCTATATTTTGTGTCATATTCTTTCTTTTGCTGCATCCGGTATGGTCTTTAATTAACTTTGTTTGCACCGTATTCTATTCTTCTTTGTACATGTATATAGCCGCAGGTTTGTTGTATATACATATGCACGTACAAACACATACAGGGATATTGTAATTGTCGTAGTAATCGTAATAACTATACACGTGTGCGAGGATAAAAAGAGCGATATGGTCGTATAATTGCTTGTGATATATATATATATATATCTATACAATGATGAAGTAAGCTACTTATGAAGAAATATAAAAGAATCGAACGATTATTGTAAAAATATGAGAATGAGAGTTACCTTGATCTATCAAAAGTTTATGATTGAAGAAAGATGGTTTGCTATATATATTTTTTCACCTGAGAGAATGTTTAGGAAAAAAAAGAAACGACAGTACATAGGGATAAATAAATACGATCGACGATGATGATGAAGCAAAAGAATAATGATGTGTATGTCGATCACATTGATTAATATTAAGGAAAAAATTTTTTTTGTATGTGTTTTGTCTCGCCGATTTTTGTCTTTAACATTTTGTGAGCATAACTATGGGTAATTAGTGGATGCCGTTCGTCGCCCGCATCAAAATGGCTTTCTCATGTGGTCATAGTGGTCAAACAGCTGTAGACAATCATTTATTGACTGTATATAAGAAAGAAGTAACACGCCTTCCCGCCGGCGCGACAAAAGAGAACCAACGAATAACGGCACCAGCAGTTTGTCTATGTCTGTTCGCTTAATTATTGAACATATCAACGAAAGTACGTATACGAACGCATTTCTATTGTTTGTTTATGGTCGATCAAACACTTTTCTTTTGTTCTTCGTGAGATGAGTTTTGATTTAAAACCAACTTTGTTTTCACTAGTTATCACATGTTTAATTCACAACAAATGAGCATTAGTAATCATTTCTAGTCATAGTTCATGAACTTTCTCTCATCTTATGTGTTCCATATCCATCCTCTTCTACTTCTATTGCCTCTCAAGTAAACAATCGCCTAATCAGTGCACTCACACGCTTGTTGACCATTAGAAGCTTGCTGTGGTGGTCATGCGTCAATCTAATGGATTGCCCTCCCTCTTATTCTTACTCTCATTTTCTTTGCTCTAATTCTTATTTCTTTTCGTACTTTGTGTAAATGACAATTACGTGTTCTGTCCGAAAGTGAAGATAATGTGTAGACATACACACATATTGCAACTGTCATTACAGATTGACCCATACTGTCGCCATTGGAATAATGATTCTTTTTTTTTCATTTACTGATGAGACAGATGATCTTTTTCTTCTCAACATACATACAATTACAAAATAGTGACACCATCAAATTTATGCTTATGTCTTATCCAGATTAGCCGAAGAAGTATTTTTTTTATATGCACGGTAGAACCAGTTAGATTCTTGTCTTGCCTGTTCAAACTCATGTACTATGGGTAAAATAATCATATCCGGACAGCTGATGATACTCTTCTGTCAAAGTTCACACACGCAGCACTTTACTGTTTGCTTTCTTTCCTATATTTATTTCAATCTCATACAAACACATTCGGCTATCAATTTACTAAGCAAGGCATCATTATTACTATGATTATTATTGTTTTATGTTGACACTCCCGAACTCGAGAAAATCATACAGCAGGTTTCCTTTTTTTTTTATATTCCACACTGTTCATCATTCGTCGATTCCCATTAGAGAAAATCGTTTGATTCCCATCTGACTACGTAGTTTCATCTTTCATAATTATTCATCAATGACTGTCCAATGTCCATCATTCGAAAAACTAAATCAGGAGACCGATTCTAATTCAATAGTAATTTGTAATGTCATTTGTCAGTTTCTTTTTTTCTTCTGTATATGT
>Ga0209922_100611_pt1 | contig 43242 bp, 40 predicted proteins | sample ThiBiot_500_biof_FD_183946 | JGI IMG/M metagenome (GOLD analysis project Ga0209922, IMG submission 183946) | Wastewater bioreactor microbial communities from Cape Town, South Africa - Thiocy_expt_500_biof (SPAdes) | ecosystem: Engineered > Bioreactor > Thiocyanate-remediating > Anaerobic-Aerobic ... | reverse complement strand
CCCCGCCGCGAGCACCGCGGCCACGAGCGCCGCCACCGCGACGGCCCTCCGCCCGCGGATGCCGTCGCGCCGCGACCGGCTGCGCTGTGTCAGCTTCACACGGTGCTCCGTGGCGTCGCACACGTGCAGCGCTCGGGCGACCAATCGCCACGCGCGAGCGCGAGGTCGCCGATGGGATTGACTCCCGGCCCCGCGGCGAGCGCGTGCCCGGCGAGCGCGTGCAGACACTTCACGCGGGTCGGCATGCCGCCGGCGGAGATTCCGGCGATCTCGTCGACCTCGCCGTACACGGCGCGATCGGAGAGATACGCCTCGTGGGCCGCGGCGTAGGCATCCGCCACCTCGGCGTCGTCGGCGAGGAGGGCAGCGAACTCGGGCATAACCTGCGTCGCTTCGAGCGCCGACATCGCCGCCGTCGCACCCGGGTGGGTCAGGTAGTAGAACGTCGGGAACGGCGTGCCGTCAGGCAGCCGCGGCTCGGTCGCCACGACCGTCGGGTTGCCGCACACGCACCGGGCCGCGATGCCGACGACGCCGCGCATCGGCCGCCCCAGCTGTTCGCGCATGACCTCGAGGTCGGCGTCGGTCGCGGGGCTGAGCGGAGGGTGCGGCACGCCCCCAGGCTACCGGCGCCACCTGTTGGAGTGCTGGACCCCGGTCAGCCCGCGGGAGTCGTCGGGTCGGTCGGTGCCGTCCCGGTCTGGCTGAGGCCTGCCCCGGTGACCGACCGCAGGAACTGCGCCATCCAGTCCGAGCGCGTCTCGGTGACGTCGTCGCTCACGGGCTGCTGCTCGGGCGCGAGGGACGCGGCCGGCAGATCGTCGTCGACGAGGTAGACGACTTCTCCGGGATAGACGTAGTACAGGCGCGAGCGCGCCTGCGACGTGACGTAGGCCGGGTCGGCCCAGCGCGCCTTCTGCTGCTCCAGGTCGGCGACCTGGGCCTCGGTGAGCTTCACCGAGTGCTGCAGCGCCACGATCTGCTGGCGCTGCGAGAGGTAGGTGCCGAAGGTCGGCACGAGCACGAATACCGCCAGGACGACGAGCCCCAGCATGATCGCCGTGAACGCCGAGAACCGGATGCCTCCGGCCCACTCGCGGACGTCCACACGCCCGCGCGTGCGGACCTTCTCGTCGTGCGGAGACGCGAAAGGGGGAGCCGTCACTCGTGCCACGGCTCCCCCTTCTCGTTCAGCGTCTGCTGCGCGTCAGCGGCAGGTCAGCCCTTGAACCGCGGGAAGGCCGCGCGGCCCGCGAAAGTCGCGGCGTCGCCCAGCTCTTCTTCGATGCGCAGAAGCTGATTGTACTTCGCGACGCGCTCGCTGCGAGCGGGCGCGCCGGTCTTGATCTGACCCGCGTTCACCGCGACGGCGAGGTCGGCGATGGTCGTGTCCTCGGTCTCGCCGGAGCGGTGCGAGAGCATCGATCGGTAGCCGTTCTGGGTCGCGAGGGCGATGGCATCCAGCGTCTCGGACAGCGTGCCGATCTGGTTCACCTTCACGAGCAGCGCGTTGGCCACGCCCAGGTCGATGCCCTTCTGCAGGCGCACCGGGTTCGTGACGAAGAGGTCGTCGCCGACGAGCTGCACCTTGTCACCCAGGACATCGGTGAGGTGCTTCCAGGCATCCCAGTCGTCCTCGGCGAGGGCGTCCTCGATGGTGACGACGGGGTAGTTCGTGACGAGGTCGGCGAAGTAGTCGGTCAGCTGCTCGGCCGTCCAGGGCTTGCCCTCGACGGTGTACACGCCGTCCTTGAAGAACTCCGTCGCGGCCACGTCCAGGCCGACGCCGACGTCCTTGCCGGGGGTGAAGCCGGCCTTCTCGATCGCCTTGATGAGGAAGTCGAGGCCCTCGCGGTTGCTGGGCAGGTCGGGGGCGAAGCCGCCCTCGTCGCCGAGGCCGGTGTTGTACCCGGCCGCCTTCAGCTCGCCCTTGAGGACGTGGTAGACCTCGGTGCCCCAACGCAGCGACTCGGAGTAGGTCTCCGCGCCGATCGGCGCGAGGAAGTACTCCTGGAAGTCGATGCCGTTGTCGGCGTGCTCGCCACCGTTGATGACGTTGAACAGCGGCACGGGCAGGACGTGCGCGTTCGGGCCGCCCAGGTAGCGGAACAGCGGCAGGTCCGCGGCGTCGGCGGCGGCCTTGGCGACCGCGAGCGAGACGCCCAGGATGCCGTTCGCGCCGCAGCGCGACTTGTTCTCGGTGCCGTCGGTCGCGATGAGGATCTCGTCGATGACGCGCTGCTCGCTGGCATCGATGCCCTCGATCGCCGGGCCCAGCTCGTCGATGACGGCGTTCACGGCCTTCAGGACGCCCTTGCCGCCGTACCGGCTCTTGTCGCCGTCGCGCAGCTCGTACGCTTCGAACGCGCCGGTGGATGCGCCGGAGGGGACGGCCGCGCGCTGGACGATGCCATCGTCGAGCAGCACCTCCACCTCGACGGTCGGGTTGCCACGCGAATCCAGGATCTCGCGTGCGCCTACAGCCTCGATCAGTGCCACAGGGGACTCCTTGCTTGTGGAGGATGAATCTCGGAGCGTCGTCGGTCCACGTTCGAGCATAGTGAAGCGGAGGCCCTCGACACAGTGAACCTGCCGGATCAAACGGTGCGGGTGACGCGCCGTGCGCCGGCCCGTCGGGCGTGCCTCAGACGATGAGAGCGATGGCGATGCCGTCCCACCCCTTGGCATCCAGCGTCTGCAGGCCCGTCGCATCGAACCGGGGATCGTCGCGGAGCATCTCGAGCCCCGCGCGGACGCCCGCGATCTGCGAGCCGTCCTCAGCGGGGTCGGCGACGTTGCCGCTCCGGACGATGTTGTCGAGCACGACGACCGTGCCGGGGTGGCCGAGCCGCGCCGCCCAGTCGAGGTAGATCGTGTTCGACTCCTTGTCGGCGTCGATGAAGACGAGGTCGTAGGCCGGCTCGCCCTGCAGGCGGGGCAGGACGTCGGCGCCGCGCCCGACGAGGATCTCGACCTTCTCCCCCACGCCGGCGCGGTCGACGCTGCGGCGGGCGACCTCCGCGTTCCGCGCCTCGGCCTCGATCGTCGTGACGAGGCCGTCCGCAGGCACGGCACGCGCGAGCCAGATCGTGGAGTAGCCGCCGAGCGTTCCGATCTCGAGCACCCGGTGCACCCCGGACATCCGCACCAGCAGGTGCAGGAGCTTCCCGCCCGTGGGCGCGACCTCGATGTCGGGGAGGCCCGCCGCCTTCTGGTCGGCGATCGCCTGATCGAGCGCCGGGTCGCTCCCGACGAGCGTGTCCACGAGGTAACGGTCGACCGCGTGTGCGGCATCCGGCGTCAGGTCCGACATGCGCCCAGCCAACCCGCCCTCCCCCAATGAGTCAACAGGGTGCGTGGGCTTCACATGGCATCCGCGCGTTCAGTTGCCACTTGCGTGGGGAACTCGGCGAGGATTCCCGCGGGTGGTGGCAAGCGAACGGGGCCTCACACGGGGTCCACGGGGCTGGATGCCAGGGCGGCGACCACTTCGGGAACGAGCGCGTCGGCGGTGCGGCGGTAGCCCAGCGCACTGGGGTGGAACCGGTCGAGGCTGAACATGTCGTCGGGATTCGCGAAGAAGAGGTGCCCCACGGCGCGCCGGAGCGATACGACGCGGGCTCCGGCGCGATCGGCCGCCGCCGCCTGCGCGCGGGCGAGGTGATGGGATGCCTGCCCGCCGAGGCTGCGCAGCGGCTGCGGCACGGGACGCAGCGCCCCGAGGTCGGGGCACGTGCCCACGACGACGTCGGCGCCGAGCGCGCGAAGTCGAGTGACGGCGGCCTCGAGGTGCGCGGCCGCCACGCCGACGGGGGTGCGGTGGGTGACGTCGTTGCCCCCGACGATCACGACCGCGACGTCCGGACGATACCCCTCGGGCAGCCGGTCGAGCTGACGCTCGAGGTCCCGCGACTCCGCGCCGACGCTCGCGACCGTGCGCAGCTGCACGGGGCGACCGAGGAATCCCGCGACACCCTTCGCCACGCGGGCTCCGAGGACGTCCTTCGGGCGTTCGGCGCCGAGCCCCGCGGCGATCGAGTCCCCCACGAACAGCAGCTCGACGGGGGTGCCGCGCAGCTTCGGCCGCCACACGCGGTCGGCGTCGAGGGCGATCTCCCCGAGCGGCTTGCCGATGCGGCGACGCGCCACGGCGGCCTGCCGCGTCAAGAGGATGCGCGCGCCGAAGGCCCCCGCGCCCACGAGGACGGCGGCCGCGCCGACGGTTGCGGCGATGCGGCGGAGTGGATGCCTGCCCATGCCCCGAGTCCACCTCGTGCGGGTGAACGGTCGGTAACCGCGTGGCATCCCTGCGCGTGGCATCCCACGCCTGCGGCGCATTTCGTTTGCCGGTTGATGCCGGAACCCGGCGCCGATTCCCGCAGGAAGTGGCAACTCAGCGCGTGGCGCGAGCTCCCAGCGCGTTGAGGAGGGCGGCGCCGGTCTCGGCGTCGTCGGTCGTCACGGTGAACGCCTTGCCGTTCGTGCGCGTCACACGGATGCCGGGACCGGTGCGCAGCACGACGCCGAACCCGCTGCCGCCCGGCGCCCACCGCAGGCCCCAGCCGCCGAACTCCCCCATCGGGTTGACGGACACGGGCTCGGCACGCGCGATCTCCGCGAGCGGCACGTGGATGCGCGGAAAGCCCGCCACCGAGATGACGCTGAGTCCGTGCTCGTCGACCCGCACGTGGAAAGCGCACGTCGTCAAGAGAAGCGCGAGGACGAGGACCGTGAGGATCACGAGGCCGGTCGACACGCCCGACTCGGGCGTCTCGAACACGACGAGGATGTTCGCCGCGACCAGCACGAGCAGGGCGATGCCGAGGACGATGATGCCGCTGCGCGCGATCTGCGTGCGCTGCAGCCACACGACGCGTTCGGTGTCGCCGAGCGTGATTTCTGTGGTGCCCGCTGACGCATCGAGCGCGCTGACGCGGTACGGCTCGTGCGGCTGGAGCAGCCATCCCGCGACGCCGAGCGCTATGGCGGCGATCAGCGACGCGAGCCCCGGACCCCACAGGTCGGGAGCGGCGGAGGCATCCTCGATCCCGACCTGCATCACGAAGAGGCTCGTCGTCAACGCTCCGAGGAGAGTGGAGACACCGAGCGAGGTCGCCCCGAGCAGGCGGTAGGTCGTGCCGCGGTCGCCGCGACGCAGCCCGTTGAGCCCCGAGAGGCCGATGAGGAGCGGGATGCCGAGGCCGATGACGGCGGTCAGAGCGAGACTGACCCAGGGCGCGGCGAAGCCGTTGGGCGTGCCGGAGGCATCCCAGTGGATCGCGATCGGGTCGGGCACGTGCGGCAGCGCGAGTGCCTGCACGATCACCGCGATCGCGGTCACGATCGTGGGCAGGACGAGCGCGACCAGCGTGAAGCGACGGACGGCGAGCGGCGTGCGGGTGCTCATGCGGGGTTCTCCTTGCCGAGTGGCGGGTCAGCGGGTGCGGCGGGTGCGGGGGTCGTGCGGACGAGGGATGCCACGGCATCCCGAGACAGCCCGAGTGCCTGCGCGCGGGCGACGAGAGCCTCGAGCTCGCCGCGGACCGCGGCGAGCGCGGTGGCGGCGTGGGTGACGACGGCGCCGCGCCCGCGGCGCATGTCGACGAGTCCCTCGTCGCGGAGGTCGGCGAACGCGCGGAGCACCGTGTGGAGGTTCACCTGCAGCGCCGCGGCGACCTCGCGCGCGCCGGGGAGGCGGTCGCCGGGCCCGAGTCGCCCCGCGGCGATCTCTCCGCGGACCGATGTCGCGATCTGGGCGAAGAGGGGCTCCTCGCTCGCCGAATCGATACGGAAGATCATGCAACTATTTTAGGACAACTAGAACAGTTGCGCACGCTGGGCCTCGGTGGGCGTCGCGCCCGGGCATCCGTTTGCCAGTTCGTGCGGGAATGACCGGGCCTGTTCCCGCAGAAACTGGCGAATGAACGGGCGGGTGGGGCTCCTCAGGCGAGGGATGCCACGACGGCCTGCACGCGGCGCGCGCGGGTCTCGGGAGCCTTCGCCGCGAGGATGCCGCGCACGTGCTCCTTGCGCCGAGACGGGGCAAGGGCGTCGAAGAGCGCACGCGCCGCGGCCTCGTCGAGGGCTGCCGCGAGGTCCTGCGGCACCTCGATCTCGCGCGGGGCGTCGTCGAGATCGACCAGCGCGTCGACGGCGTCGCCGATCTCGACACCGAGCTCGGCACGGGCCGCCTTCGACAGGCCGATCAGGTTCTTGCCACCCATCACCCCGAGCCGCAGCCGCGCCTCGCGGTCGCCGATCCGGACCCGCACCGCCGCACGCCGCCCTCCCCCCAGCTCTTCGACCTCATCGTCGGTGAGTTCGATGTGGGTGGCGGGGCCTGAAGCCGGCAGGGTCGTGCGCACACGGACGGTCATGCGCGAATCCTCGCGTACCGACACGCCGGCCGCCAGACCCCGCCCAGGGAGGAACCGCGACCGGGGATGCCCGGGCGCCGGGCGGTCTCAGGCGAGGGGCTTGAGCTCCAGTGCCGTGACATCCTGACCGGCCGACAGCGTCGCGAACGAGGTGTAGCCGTCAGCCGCCGCACGCTCGAGGAGGGCCTTGAGGTTCTTCGTGCGCTGTTCGAGGCGCACGCGCGCGCCCTGCGCGACGAGCGCGGCCTTGTGGCGCACCAGCTCGGCGACGGGCACGTCGCGGTCGTGGACGAGGACGACGGCGCTGCCCGTGGCATCCGCGTGCTGATCGATCAGATCCACGATGCGCTCGAACCCGATCGAGAAGCCGACGGCCGGCACGTCCTGACCGAGGAAACGCCCGATCATGCCGTCATAGCGACCGCCGCCGCCGAGCGAGTAGTCGACGCTCGGGTGGGCGAGCTCGAAGATCGTTCCCGTGTAGTAGCCCATGCCGCGCACGAGGAACGGGTCGAATCTGAGCGGCACGCCGCCGAGCCCGACCTCGACGCCTGCGGCCTCCCGCGCCGCGCCGACCGCGTCGCCGATCGCGACGAGGTGCGCCACGACGTCGTCCGGCGCTCCCTCGGGGAGGGCCTTTCGGATCTGGCCGTCGCCGAACGGGCGGAACTCGAGCGTCTGCGGGCGGCGCAGGAATGCCTCGAAGGCGTCCACGGCCGTCGCCGTCGTTCCACGCTCGCGCAGCTCGCGAGCGACGCCCTCCGGGCCGATCTTGTCGAGCTTGTCGATCGTGATGAGCACGCCCGGGCGCTCCTCCTCGGCGAAGCCGAAGTGCGAGAGCATCCAGTCGAGCAGGCGCCGATCGTTGATGCGGATCGAACCGCCCTCGAGCCCGAGGGCGTCGAGCGTGTCGAGGCTCGCCGCGAGGAGCTCGGTCTCGGCGCGGGCGGAGGCGTCGCCGATGATGTCGATGTCGCACTGCACGAACTGGCGGTAGCGACCCTTCTGGGGGCGCTCGGCCCGCCAGACGGGCGCCATCTGAATCGCCCGGAACACGGTCGGAAGCTCTGCGCGGTGGGTCGCGTAGAAGCGCGCGAGCGGCACGGTCAGGTCGTAGCGCAGGCCGAGGTCGCTGAGCGCCGCCGGGTCGTCCGCGGAGGCCCGGATCGCGTCGGCATCCAGCCCGCGCTTGAGGACGTTGAAGGCGAGCTTCTCGTTGTCGCCGCCGATGCCGGCGTGCAGGCGGTCGTAGTCCTCGACGACCGGCGTCTCGATCTCATCGAACCCGTGGGCACGGTAGCGCTCGCGGATCACGGCGAGCACGCGCTCGCGCCGGGCCTTGTCGGCGGGGAGGAAGTCGCGCATGCCGCGCGGCGGGTTCACGGATGCCACCCCTCCAGTATTTCAGGTCGCCCCGGCGCGGCCGTTCGTCGGGGCGCGACCGCCCGGCTTCCCGAGCCGCGAGGCACACCGCACCCCGCCGCGCCGCGCGCACCATACCGCGCCTCCCCCGCGGCGGCGCCCACGCCGCCACCCGACCCACCATGACCGCGCGTGACGAACTCAGGAGATTCCGGCCGCGACGCCGCCGCAGGGCCGATTTCGGCCCGGCAGGCGACACATCTCCTGCATTCGTCACCGCGGACCCGGCGCCCGCTCACCGATCGCGCCGGGGGCTCGTCAGTCGCGCTCGGCGGTGCGGATGTCGTCCTCGAGATTCCGGATCGCACCGCGCAACGCGCGCTCTGCGTCCCACCCGCGGGCGCGCGCGACGGCGACGAGAGCCAGGAGCGCCGCTCCCAGATCGGCTTCGGTCGCGGCGCCGGCACCTGCCGGCCCCGCGTCGGTCGCCTCCGAGTCCGCCCCGCCCGCAGCACCGGTGTCGCCCCGGAGCTCCCAGATCACATCGGCGGGCTTTGCGGGGACGGGGTCCGAGCGCACACCGACCCCCAGCCCCGCGGCACGGCCCAAAAGCTTCTGCGCGAGTGCGAGCGACGGCATGTGCGGCGAGACGCCGTCGAGCACCGACCTCCGCTCGCGTTTCTCGGCGGCCTTCGCCGCATTCCAGTGCACGAGCACCTGTTCCGGTGTCGTGGCGACGGCGTCGCCGAAGACGTGCGGATGCCTGCGCACCATCTTCTCCGTGAGGCCGGCGGCCACGTCGTCGATATCGAACGGGTCGTCGGGATCCTGCGCCGCGATCGCCGCGTGGAACAGCACCTGCCACAGCAGGTCGCCGATCTCCTCGCGCAGGTCGGCCCGCGTTCCCGTCTCGACGGCGTCGATGAGCTCGGCCGATTCCTCGACGAGGTACGGCAGCAGTTCTTCGTGCGTGATCTGCTGCGTCCAGACGCAGTGCTCGCGTGTCGCACGCATGGTCTCCGCCGCCGCCCGCAGCGCGTCGGCATGCGCACCCCGGGGGTCGGGTGCAGCCGGGGTCATACAGCCTCGATTCGCACGTTCCGACGATAGCCCCGGGCACGCCACGAGACGAGCGCCCCGGCGAGCACGAGGGAGATGACCGACCCCGCGAGCACCCCCAGCACGGCCTGGTCGCGCAGAGCACCGTCACCTGCGAACGCGAGTTCGGCGAGCAGCAGCGACACCGTGAACCCGATCCCGCCGAGGGCGCCCGCCGCCACCAGATCACCGAGAGGCATCGGCGCGCCCGGGCCCGACCCCCGCCCGCGTCCGACGCGCTGCGCGACGAGGCCGAACAGGGTGATTCCGACGATCTTCCCGACCGGCAGCGCGACCACGACACCCCAGAACGCGGGCTCCAGGCCCACCAGGGGGACGGCGGGGATCACGACGAGCGCCGCCGAGAACGCGAACAGCGGCAGGATCACGCCGTTCACCGCCGGCTGCAGGCGGTGAGCCGCGCGCTCCGCGGGTCTCGGCGCCATCGCGAGACCGAGAGCGACGCCGGCGATCGTCGCGTGGACACCGGACCGCGCGACGAGCCACCATGTGACCGCGGCGACCACGATCAGCAGCGCGACGCGGATCGGATGCCTCGCGCCGCCCACGCCTCGGCTGAGGATGCCGAACACCGCCACGCCGACCGCGGCGAGGGCGAGGAGGACGAGATCGACACCCCGCGTGAACAGGACCGTGATGAAGAGGATGCCGATGATGTCGTCGAGGACTGCAAGCGCCAGCAGGAAGACTCGCAGCGCCGCGGGCAGCCCACGCCCGAAGACGGCGAGCACACCGAGGGCGAAGGCGATGTCGGTCGCGGTCGGCACGGGCCAGCCCGCCGCGCTCGGCGATCCCCCGGCGATCGCGAGGTAGACCCCGATCGGCACCAGCACACCACCGGTCGCGGCGATCGCCGGCTGCAGCGCCGCGCGCACCGAACGCAGGCTCCCCCGGGTCAGCTCGTCGCGCAGTTCCACCGCGACGACGAAGAAGAACACCGCGAGCAGGCCGTCCTTGATCGCATGCTCCACGGAGAGATCGATCACGCCGGGGATGCCGAGGTGCACGCCCATCGCCGCGAACACCAGGGGGCCGAGCGGCGAGTTCGCGACGGCGAGTCCGGCCGCGGCGGCGAAGAGGAGCAGGATCGCGGGGAAGCGAGCGGAGCGCAGGAGCGGCATACGGGGCCTTCGGGGTCGTCGAACAGAACCGCCGACCAGACTTCCCGGCACACCGCTGTCCACTGTAACGCGTGACAAACCGGTAACACCGGAGCATTACCGTTGAGGGATGCATGAGCTCACCCGGACCGAAGCCATCGACCTCGTCGGCCGTGGCGAGGCCGAACAGGAACTGCCCGAGACCATGCGGGCGGATGTCCGCATGCTGGGCGCGCTGCTCGGACGCGTCCTGCGCGAGAGCGGCTCCCCCGGTCTGTACGAGGACGTCGAGCGCCTCCGGCAGGCGACGATCGCCGCCTACACCGACGAGTCGCCCGAGGCGTTCGAGCGCGCCGCCGCGATCGCCGAGTCATTCTCGATCGAGCGGGCCGACGAGGTCGCCCGCGCGTTCACGGTCTACTTCCACCTCGTGAACCTCGCCGAGGAGCACCAGCGCGTGCGGGTGCTCCGCGAGCGGGACGGCCGACCCGAGAAGGAGGATGCCGCGGACTCGGTCGCCGCCGCGTTCGTACGCCTTGCCGCCGAGGTCGGCGACGACACGGCGCTCCAGCGTCTGCGGGAGCTCCGCTTCCACCCCGTCTTCACGGCGCACCCGACCGAAGCGCGCCGGCGCGCGGTCTCGACGAGCATCCGGCGACTCGTCCGCCTGCTGAGCGAATACGACCAGTCGGATCAGGGCGGCGCCGACCAGCGCCGCGCCGAGCGTCGGATGCTCGAGGAGATCGACACGCTGTGGCGCACCGCACCGCTGCGTGCCGAGAAGCCGACTCCCGTCGACGAGGTCCGCGCGATCATGGCGGTCTTCGACGAGACGCTCTACACCGCCGTCCCGCATGTGTACCGCCGCGTCGACGACGCACTGCAGGGGCCGGCCGCGGGCAGTCGTGCGCCCATCGTGCGCCCCTTCGTGCGGCTGGGCACATGGGTCGGTGGCGACCGCGACGGCAACCCGTTCGTCACGGCATCCGTCACGAAGAAGGCCGCCGGGATCGCCTCCGAGCACATCCTGCTCGGCCTCGAGAACTCCGCGAACCGCATCGCGAAGACCCTGACGCTGTCCTCCGAGACGACGCCGCCGAACGCGGAGTTGACCGCGCTCCTGCAGCGGCTCGCGGGCGCCGACGAGGAGGGCGCCGTCGACGCCGCGAAGCGCGCCAAGGTCGAGCCGCACAAGCGCGTCATGCTGCTGATCAAGCGCCGCATCACCGCCACCCGCCGCCGCGACGCCGACCTCGCCTACAGGGTGCCCGAGGAGCTCCTCGCCGACCTCGCGACCGTGCAGGCATCCCTCGTCGCAGCCGGCGCCCCGCGCCAGGCGTACGGACACCTGCAGCAGCTCCTCTGGCAGGTCGAGACCTTCGGCTTCCACCTCGCCGAACTCGAGGTGCGCCAGCACTCGGCCGTGCACGCGAAGGTGCTCGCCGAGTGCGAGAGCGGCGACACCCTCAGCACGCAGGCCGAGGAGGTGCTGGAGGTCTTCCGGACGATCTCGCAGATCCAGCAGCGCTACGGCGTCGGCGCGGCGGGGCGCTACATCGTCTCGTTCACGCAGTCCGCGGCGGACCTCCAGACCGTGCACCGCCTCGCCCGGCACGCGGCGGGTCCCGGCGGCACACCGCCCGTCCTCGATGTGATCCCGCTGTTCGAGACGTTCGCCGACCTCCAGGCGGCTCCCGGCATCATGGCCGAGATCGTGACCGACCCCGCCTTCGCGGCGCGGTTGGATGCCACCGGCCGCCACCTCGAGGTGATGCTCGGCTACTCCGACTCGTCGAAGGATGTCGGCCCCGTCGCGGCGAACCTCGCGCTCTACGAAGCGCAGGCGAAGATCGCCGCGTGGGCGCAGGATGAAGGCATCCACCTGACGCTCTTCCACGGTCGCGGCGGCGCTCTCGGGCGCGGTGGCGGCCCCGCGAACTCCGCGATCCTCGCGCAGCCGCCGCACTCCGTCGATGGGCGCTTCAAGCTCACCGAGCAGGGGGAAGTCATCTTTGCGCGCTACGGCGACCCGAACATCGCGATGCGTCACATCGACCAGGTCGCCGCAGCCGTGCTGCTGGCATCCGCCCCCTCGATCGAGGCGCGCAACAGCGAAGCGGCGGCGCGCTACGCGGACGTCGCCGCAACGATGGATGCCGCCTCACGCGAGCGGTTCTTCTCGCTCGTGAAGGCGGACGGCTTCGCGTCGTGGTTCGCGACGGTGACCCCGATGGAGGAGATCGGCCTGCTCGCCCTCGGCTCGCGTCCCGCTCGCCGCGGCCTGTCGGTCGAGTCCCTCGAAGACCTCCGCGCGATCCCGTGGGTGTTCGCGTGGTCGCAGGCCCGCATCAACCTGGCCGGCTGGTTCGGTCTCGGGACGGCGCTCGAGTCCGTCGGGGATGCCGAGGTGCTCCGCCGCGCGTACGACGAGTGGCCCCTCTTCCGCACCGTCATCGACAACGTGGGCATGAGTCTCGCGAAGGCCGACGACCGGATCGCGCGCCGCTACCTCGACCTCGGCGACCGACCCGACCTCGCTGATCTCGTCGCCGACGAGATGGCGCTGACCAAGCGCTGGGTCGTTCTGATCGCGGGCGGCGACGACCTGCTCGCGAACAAGCCCGTGCTCCAGCGCGCCGTCAAGATGCGGAGCCCCTACGTCGACGCCCTGTCGCTCCTGCAGCTGCGGGCGCTGCGCACCCTCCGCCAGGGCGACGTCGCCGACGCCGACCTGGCACCGTGGCAGCGGTTGCTGCTGCTGTCCGTCTCCGGAGTGTCGGCGGGGCTCCAGAACACGGGGTGACCTGCCGCGCGGCCGAGGTCGGCCTCCGCGCCGTCCGGGCTCATCATTGCGCCGGGCGGTGCACCGGGTCCATCGTGTACCTCGAACGGACGTCCGAGGGGGCCGTATGGGCGCGGAAGGCAAGAAGGAGAAGTGGCTCGGGCGAGCCTTGGTCGAAGGCGCCATCGCGGGCGTCGTCGCTCCGGTCGTCGTGCTCGTCATCGTCACGGCGGCGTCGGGCCATCTGCAGGAACTGCTCCGGGAACCGTCCTGCGCCGATCCGAAGGATCTGACGCTGATCCGGCCCAGCGCCGCGACGGCATCCACCCCCGTCTATGAGGACGTCTACAACGAACAGCCTGTCTCCTACCCACCCGAGAATGCGATCGACACCAACACCGGGACGGCCTGGGTGGAAGGTGCCGAGGGGTATGGCGTGGGCGCGTCGATCACCTTCGCCTTCGGGGAGCAGCGCGACATCCGGCTGATCTGTGTCGTGAACGGGTATGCGCTGAACGAGGACCGCTATCGTGCGAACGGCCGCGTGCGTCAGTTCGACGTGACGACGGATCAGGGCGAGAAGACCGCCGTGCTATCCGATCTGCCCGTCGACGAGATCACCACCTTCCAGCGGCTGCGCCTGCCGGAGGGGCCGACGAGGTCGGTGACGCTGAAGATCGGGTCCACCTCGAGCATGGGTGGCTCGCAGGCGGCGACCGACACCGCCGTCAGCGAGGTCGAGTTCTGGGGTCACTGACGGGGGCGTCCGGTGGTCGGACGGATCGCCCACCCACCGAACCGGTCCTCAGTCGAGGCGGCGGTCGTCCCGGTGGCGGGCGAGCGCGGCGCCGTAGCGCTCGGTGAGCTGGATCATGAGGTCGGGCGTCTCACGGTCGAGACCGAAGACGTACCCGGTGAAGTCGAGCTCCTTCTGCAGCGCCCAGATCTCCTCGTGCCGATCGGGTGAGAGGATCTGCGCGGGGTCCCCCACCGCGACCCATCCGATCGGGACCACCGATTCGGGCGGCAGCACCGTCCGCAGATGCACGATCGCGCCGATCCGCACCTCGCTGCGATCGCCGATCCGGGCGCCGTTGAACACACGCGTCCCCGTCGCGAGGAAGACTTCGTCGCCCACCGTGGCTCCCGACACGCTCGCCGTCGGGCCGACGAGCACGTGCGAGCCGAGGTGCACGGGGTGCGTCGCGCTCGCTCGTAGCAGGGCGTTCTCCATCACGATGACGTTCTCGCCCAGGGTGATCGGTCCGCCCTCCGAGGTGAGGACGGCGCCGTGGAGCACCTGGCATCCGGGGCCGATCGTCACATCTCCCGAGACGACGGCGGTCGCGGCGACGACCGCGTCGGGGTGGATGCGGGGCTCTGCCCCGAGGTGCTCGAACAGCATGACGGCCTCCGCGCTCTCTCCGGGGAGTCCCCCGGACCCCCAGCGTAGGACGGTCGTGTCACATGCGTCGAGCGCACCCGCCGACGCCAGTAGGGTGAAACAGGCCCCGGTGATCCCGTGCCGGTGGCCGGAAAGCACCACCACCATGACCGACGCGCTCGCCGCTCTCCCCGCCTCCGTCTCCGATGTCTTCGACACCGTCCTCACCCGGAACCCGCACGAACCCGAGTTCCAGCAGGCAGTGCACGAGGTCCTCGACTCCATCGCCCCGGTCCTCGACCGTCACCCCGAGTTCGTCGCGGCCGGCATCCTCGACCGCATCGTCGAGCCGGAGCGTCAGATCATGTTCCGCGTCCCGTGGACCGACGACAGCGGCGCCGTGCGCGTCAACCGCGGCTACCGCATCCAGTTCTCGTCGGTGCTCGGCCCGTACAAGGGCGGTCTGCGGTTCCACCCGACGGTGAACCTGTCGATCATCAAGTTCCTCGGGTTCGAGCAGATCTTCAAGAACGCGCTGACCGGGCAGGGTATCGGCGGCGCGAAGGGCGGCAGCGACTTCGATCCGCACGGACGCTCGGATGCCGAGGTCATGCGCTTCTGCCAGTCCTTCATGAACGAGCTGTACCGCCACCTCGGCGAGCACACCGACGTCCCCGCGGGCGACATCGGCGTCGGCGCCCGCGAGATCGGCTACCTCTTCGGTCAGTACCGCAAGATCACCAACCGTCACGAGTCGGGCATGTTCACCGGCAAGGGCGTGCAGTGGGGCGGTGCAGAGGTGCGCACCGAGGCCACCGGTTACGGCGCGGTCTTCTTCGCCGAGGAGATGCTCGGCGTCCGCGGCGAGAAGCTCGACGGAAAGCGCGTGGCCGTGTCGGGTTCGGGCAACGTCGCGACCTACGCGATCGCGAAGGCGCACCAGCTGGGTGCGCTCGCGGTCACGGCATCCGACTCCTCGGGCTACGTCGTCGACGACGCCGGCATCGACGTCGATCTGCTCCGCCAGGTGAAGGAGACCGAGCGCGCCCGCATCTCCGAGTACGCCGCCCGCCGCCCGTCGGCGCGCTTCGTCGAGGGCGCCCGCCCGTGGGAGGTCGAGGTCGACATCGCGATCCCTTCCGCCACGCAGAACGAGCTCGACGAGGACGACGCCCGCGCCCTGATCGCCGGCGGTGTGCGCGCCGTCGCCGAGGGCGCCAACATGCCGTCGACTCCCGGCGCCGTCGCCGCCTTCCAGGAGGCCGGCGTGCTCTTCGGCCCGGGCAAGGCCGCCAACGCCGGCGGCGTCGCCACCTCTGCCCTCGAGATGAGCCAGAATGCGTCGCGTCAGCGCTGGAGCTTCGGCGACAGCGAGGACAAGCTCCGCGAGATCATCGGCGACATCCATCGGGCCGCCTTCGACGCCGCGAAGCGCTACGACCGCGCGGGAGATTACGTCGCGGGGGCGAACATCGCCGGGTTCGAGCGCGTCGCGCACGCGATGATCGCGCAGGGCGTCATCTGACGCGCTCTCGGCTGTTCCCGGCCATCCAGGGCGCAGTGCTCCTGGCCCGCATGCGTGCAGCGCGCATCTAGAACGGCGCAGGATCGGCCGGTGCGGGAATGCTCGGCGTGAAGTGGACGGGTGGCGCGGGGGCATCCTCGCGGTAGACGCGCCCCGTGGGCGAGGTCCATTCGAGGACTCCACCGTCGAGTTGACGCACCCGCCACCGGGTGAACTGCTTCATGCTGTGATGCCGTTGACACAGATGAGCGAGGTTCCACAACGCGGTCGGTCCCCCATGAGCCGCGTCGACGGTGTGGTCGATCTCACAACGGATCGCGGCCCTCCGGCATCCCGGGAACCGGCAATGCTGGTCACGTGCCCGCAAGAATCGACGCTGCGGCCACGGCGTGCGGTACCGGTCCACGGCGAGCACGGTGCCTTCGACCGGCTCGGTCAGGACACGTGCCCAGTCGGAGGCGTTCGCCGCCAGGGCTCGCGCGGTCTCGGCGTCAATCGGTGACCGCCCCACCAGATCGGCGGGCCCGTCGTCGGCGCCCAGCAGCGTCAGCGCCGGGACGATCACCTGCACCTGCGCCCGTATCGCTCCGAGGCTGCCCAGGCCGTCGCCGCCCCTGGTCCGGTCGAGGGACGGCGTGCCCGCGAGGAGCAGATCGGCGAACACATCGGCACGCACCTGGTCGATTCGGCGATCGTCCTCGTCACCCGGTTCTCGGGCGTCGACGACGGCCTGCGCCTGCTGGGTGAGTCGATCGAGGATGCCGTCGGCGATGACCGTGGGAAGATCAGCCACGAGCTCGGACATCCCATCCCGCCCTGGCATGATCCGCACGCGCCGGTCGCTCGCAGCGATGTGATGCCTCTCGACGAAGGAGACCTCGGCCATCCGCTGCGCGAGGATCTCGATCTCCGCACGCACGCGGTTCGGCGTGTCACGCGCGCACCGGTCGATCGCCTCGCGCTCGAAATCGGCGCGCCGATCTGCAGCGACGACATTTCCCGCCTCCACGATCACCCGCACGTGCCCGCGAGTGATCCGGCCCGACTCCCACGCCGACAGTGCAGCCGGGTACCGCTCCACGATCTCACGCGCCTCATCGATCCGCACCTGCACGGTGCGGTCCGTGACGCGCAGCACGCCGCCGAGCTCCGCCGCCACCGACCGTAGCGCCATATCGTGGACGCGCACGCTCTGCGGCCAGCCCGCCGCCTGCTGCTCGGCGAGTCGCCCGGCACGGGCCAGCAGACGCATCTGCGCGACCTGCGCAGCCGTCAGCTGCGCATCGGCGGAGGCGATGCCGACGACGATCTCGGCCAACGCGGCGATGTCGCCGTCGCTGCCCGAGACCTCTGCGAGTTCCTCCATAACTCCATTCTGACCAGGGGTTCCGACATCGCGCGGTGGCGTCGGCGGGCGCGTCTGCGGGCGCACTCGACGGAATACGGCTCGCGGCCGCGCTCGCAGGGAATCCGCGCCGGCGAGGCTCACGGTCCGCGGGACGCTCGTCGCGACGGTCAGGCCGCGTCGGCGGGCTCGGGCAGGGGGTACAGCTGGTCCAGGAGCTGTTCGACCCAGCCGATCAGGTCCCCTCCGGGCACCGGCTCCCCGCCCGCCGTCGGCAGCGGCACGACCATCGCCTCTCCCCCGGCGAGCACCTTCGACTTGGGGTACAGCCGCTGCAGGCGCACGCGCAACGAGTCGGATGCCGGAGCCGGCACGACCCGCAGGTTCGGGCCCATCGCGACGACGTCCGACAGCTGGGACTGTGCCGCGCGGCGGCGCAGTCGGGCAATGCGGAACAGCCCGTCCACCTCGGCGGGGGCGGTGCCGTACCTGTCTTCGAGTTCCTCGCGGACGAGTTCGATCGCATCGTCGCGCGCCGAGACGGACGCCGCCGCCGACAGCTTCTGGTAGGCCTCCAGGCGCAGGCGCTCGCTGTCGATGTAGGCATCCGGGATGCGCGCATCGACGGGCAGCTCGAGCCGCAGCTCCGCCGGGCCGTCGACCTCGTCGCCGCGGAAGGTCGCGACCGCTTCGCCGATCATGCGGAGGTACAGGTCGAACCCGACGCCGGCGATGTGGCCGGCCTGCTCGGCGCCGAGGAGGTTCCCCGCCCCGCGGATCTCGAGGTCCTTGAGGGCCACCTGCATGCCGGAACCGAGGTCGTTGTTCACCGCGATCGTCTCGAGCCGGTCGGCCGCCGTTTCGCTGAGCGGCTTGAGGTCGTCGTACAGGAAGTACGCGTACGCGCGCTCGCGGCCTCGGCCGACGCGCCCGCGCAGCTGATGAAGCTGGCTGAGCCCGTACTTGTCGGCACGGTCGATGATGATCGTGTTCGCGTTGGAGATGTCGAGACCCGTCTCGATGATCGTCGTCGACACGAGCACGTCGAAGCGGCGCTCCCAGAACCCGTCGACGACCTCTTCGAGCGCGTGCTCCCCCATCTGCCCGTGCGCGACGGCGATGCGTGCCTCGGGCACGAGTTCGGCGAGGTGCGCGGCGACCCGCTGGATCGACTGCACGCGATTGTGCACGTAGAACACCTGGCCTTCGCGCAGCAGCTCGCGGCGGATCGCGGCGGCGATCTGCTTGTCGCTGCGCGCCCCGACGTAGGAGAGGATCGGGTGCCGATCCTCGGGCGGGGTCGCAAGCGTCGACATTTCGCGGATGCCCGTGACCGCCATCTCGAGCGTCCGCGGGATCGGCGTCGCGCTCATCGCCAGGATGTCGACGTTCGTCTTGAGCTTCTTCAGGGCATCCTTGTGCTCGACGCCGAAGCGCTGCTCCTCGTCGATGATCATGAGGCCGAGGTCCTTGAAGATCACCTTCTCGGTGAGGATGCGGTGCGTGCCGATCACCATGTCGACGGTGCCGTCGGTGATGCCTGCGAGCGTGTCGCGCGCCTCCTTGTCGGTCTGGAAACGCGAGAGCGGCCGAACCTTCACGGGGAATCCGGCGAACCGCTCCTGGAACGTCTCGAGGTGCTGCTTGACGAGCAGGGTCGTCGGCACGAGCATCGCGACCTGCTTGCCGTCCTGGATCGCCTTGAACGCGGCGCGCACGGCGACCTCGGTCTTGCCGAAGCCGACGTCGCCCGACAGCAGCCGGTCCATCGGGATCGGCCGCTCCATATCGGCCTTGATCTCATCGATCGTCTGCAGCTGATCGGGGGTCTCCGCGAACGGGAACGCCTCCTCGAGCTCACGCTGCCAGGGTGTGTCGGGTCCGAACGCGTAGCCCTTCGCCGCCATCCGGGCGGAGTAGAGCTTCACGAGCTCGACGGCGATGTCGCGGACGGCCTTGCGGGCCTTGCCCTTCGCGGCGGCCCAGTCGGACCCGCCCATCTTCGACAGCGCGGGCGCGTCGCCGCCGACGTACTTGCTCAGCAGGTCTAGCTGGTCGGTCGGCACGAAGAGCTTGTCGCCCGGATGCCCGCGCTTGGACGGCGCGTACTCGAGCACGAGATACTCGCGCGTCGTCTTGACGGCGTTGCGTCCGCCCGAGGACACCTCGCGCTGCACGAGTTCGACGAACCGGCCGATGCCGTGCGTCGAGTGCACGACGACGTCGCCAGCCTTGAGCTGCAGCGGATCGACGACGTTCCGCCGTCGCGACGCGAGCTTCTTGACGACGCGACCGTCGGCGCCGATCGTCCGCCCGTAGAACTCCGCCTCGGTGAGGACGGCGAGCTTCGTCTCCTCGAGCTCGAATCCGCCCTCCAGTTCGCCTTGGACGGCGGTGACGACTCCGGCGTCCGGAGCCGCGTCGAGTCTCTCCGCGGTGCGCGCGGCGATGCCGCGCTCGGCGAGGACGTCCCGCGTCCGATCGACGAGACCGGCGCCGGATGCCACGACGACGACGCTCCAGCCGTCCGCGACGAGGTCGCCGACGTGCGCGGTCGCCCCGTCGACATTGCCCTGGAAGGACGGCACGGGCCGCGCCGGCACCCGCACGACGCCGATCGACTCGATGAGGCCTTCGATCGACGCGTCGGCCTCCCCCGAGTCGAACCCGCTGAACGACCACCACGCGCCCCCGCGCTCGTGCGCGGCGGCGCGGAGGTCGGGGAGGGTCAGGAAGTCCCCCGTTCCGAGATCGACGGGGGTGTCGGCGCCCGCGGTCGCGGCGCTCCACGCGGCCTCGAGGAACTCGCGGTTCGTCTCGCCGAGGGTCATCGCACGGGTGACGGAGCGCTCCGGATCGATGAGGGCGACCGCCGCGCCACGGGGAAGGTAGTCCACGAGTGGCACGATCGCATCGGCGACGGCGGGCAGGAGCGACTCCATGCCCTCGACGGGGATGCCTTCGCTCATCTTCTCGAGCATCGTGCGCAGCCCCGGGAACCGCCCGTGGAGGGCGGCTGCACGCGCGCGCACGTCGGGGGTGAGCAGCAGTTCGCCGCAGGAACGTCGCCCGGTAGGGAGCGCTGATCGGCGACGGAGAACGCGCGGATCTGATCGACTTCGTCACCGAAGAACTCCACGCGATAGGGGTGGTCGGCGACGGGCGGGAAGACGTCGAGGATGCCTCCGCGCACCGCGAACTCGCCGCGGCGCGAGACCATGTCGACCCGGACGTAGGCGAGCTCGACGAGTCGCCGCGCGACCGCCTCGAGGTCGTGACCGCGGGCGCCTGCGACAAGGTCGAGGACCCCCGCATCGGTGAGACCCGCCGCGATCGGCTGGAGGGCGCCGCGCACCGACGCGGTGACGATCAGCGGGGCATCCCCCGGACGCCAGGCCGCCGCGTCACGGAGCACCTGGAGCCTGCGGCCCACGGTCTCGGTCGACGGGCTCAGCCGCTCGTGCGGCAGGGTCTCCCACGCGGGGAAGTGTCGTACCTCGGCACTCGGCACGAGGCTCTGCAGCGCCGCGCCGATGCTCTCGGCGCGCCGGCCCGTGGGGGTCACGACGAGCAGCACGGGCGGGTGATCCGGCCCCGATCGGTCTGCCAGAAGCGCCGACAGCACGGGGGCGTCGAGCCCCGTCACCACCGAGAAGTCGGCGTCGACACGGGCCGCCTCGGTCGCCGCGCGGACGGATGGAGCCTGCGCCAGGGCGCGCGCGATCCCGGAAATTGTCACCGGACGAGTCTATTCCGCCGTACCGACACTCAGCCTGCGTGCTCTCTAGGATGGGCTCGTGAACGAGAACTCCGAGCCGAACGCCGCCCCGCCCGTGCCTCCTGCGCCGTCCGCTGCGCCGCAGCCCGAGTACCCCGCGCAGGCCGACGTCGCTCCGCCTGCGCAGCCCGCCCCGCAGGAGCCGTTCCCGCCTGCCGCCGCGCCCGAGTACGCGACACCCGCATACGGCGCCCCGACAGCGCCGCCCGATGCGGCGCAGGAGTATCCGACCGCGCCGCAGACCTACCCCACAGCCCCGCAGGAGTACACCCCGCCGCAGGCCTACGCCGCCGCCCCGCAGGCCTACCCCACAGCCCTGCAGGAGTACGCCGCGGCGACGCAGGTCTACCCGCCCGCTGCGCCCGGATACTCGTCAGCACCGGCGTATCCGGCGGCGCCGGGGTATCCGGCGGCGCCCGGGTATCCGGCGGCGACCTCCCCCGCCTATCCAGCCACCACGCCGGAACAGTCCCGCACCCTCGGGATCCTCGCCCTCGTCCTCGGCTTCCTCGCGGCGGTCGGCGCGACCCTGCTCAGCGCGATCACCGGATGGGCGGCGGCCGCGGGTGCCATGCGTCACGCCGTCGGGCTCTCGCCCGACGGCCTCGAGGAGCTGACGGAGAGCCAGCTGCTCGCCCTGCTGAGCCCCGTGCGCGACCTCGTGCTGTGGTCCGAGATCGGCTTCTGGGCCGGAACGGCGATGGGCATCGCCGCGATCGTGCTCGGCATCGTCGCGATCGTGACCCGTCGCGGCCGCGGCTTCGGGATCGCCGCGCTCATCGTCGCCGTCGTGGGGTCGATCGTCTACGGCGTCGTCGTCTTCTTCGCCGTGGTCGGAGGTATCGCCGCCGGCGCGGTCTGAGCCGCCCTGCCCGCAGCCGCAGACCCCGTCACGCGCGCGGCGCGTGGTGGGTCTGTTGCGCGGCGAGCAGCCCCTCGTCGACGAGCTTCTCCACGGCATCCGCCGCGTCACCGACCACGAGCGGGAGCTGCGTGCGCTCCGCCGACGAGAACGGGTCGAGAACCCAATCCGCCGGATCCTGCCGACCGGGCGGTCGCCCGATCCCCACACGCACACGGGGGAAGTCCGCCGTGCCGAGGGCCTTCGCGACATCGCGGATGCCATTGTGTCCCCCATGCCCGCCGCCGGTCTTGAGCTTCAGCGTGTCGAACGGGATGTCGAGCTCGTCGTGGACGAGGACGATGCGCTCCGGCGGCACGTCATAGAAGCGTGCGAGCTGCGACACCGGACCGCCCGAGACGTTCATGTACGAGTTCGGTGTCGCGAGGACGAGCTTCGGCCCGCCGGGTCGCAGCCACGTCTCGGCGACCCGCGCGTTCGCCTTGTGCGCGCGCAGCGTCTCGCCGCGGCGCGCGGCGATTTCGGCGATCACCATCTGCCCGACGTTGTGCCGCGTGTTCTCGTAGCGGGTGCCCGGGTTCCCGAGCCCCACGACCAGCCAAGTGTCGGCCATCTGCTCCCTTTCGACGACGCAGCCCGTCTCCCCCAGTATCGGCGGAGACGGGCTGTGTGCGGTATGCGGTGATTACTCCGCGGCGGCCTCGGAAGCCTCGGACTGCTCGGCGGCGACCTCGGCGTCGGCCTCGGCGATCTCCTCCTCCGCGGCGAGCGCGGCGGCGGGCACCGAGATGGCGACGATGAGCGTGTCACCCTCGGTCACGAGCGCGGCACCCTTGGGCAGCGTCAGGTCGGCCGCGGTGATGTGCGCGCCGTCCTCCAGGCCCTCGACGTCGACCTCGATGTTCTGCGGGATGTGGGTCGCCTCGACCTCGAGCGCGACGGTCGCGTTGTCGAGGTTCGCGATGGTGCCGGCGAACGGCTCGCCGACGACGACGATCGGAACGTCGACCTGGATCTTCTCGCCCTTCTTCACGACGAGGAGGTCGATGTGCTCGATGATCTGGTGCACGGGGTCCTTCTGGACGTCCTTGACGAGCGCGAGCTGCTCCTTGCCGTCGACCTTGAGCTCGAGCACCGCGTTGGCGCGGCGGATGAGCAGCGACACCTGGTGGCCCGGAAGTGACACGTGCACCGGGGCGGTGCCGTGGCCGTAGATGACGGCGGGGATCTGGCCGGCGGCGCGGAGGCGGCGGGCGTAGCCCTTGCCGAAGTTCTCGCGGACCTCGGCGACGACGTGCGTGTCGGTCTCGGTGGACATGTGTTCTCCTTGCGATCTGAGCGATCGGCCCACGGAGCGGGCCGATGCGGGGTCTGGTGTCTCGACTCGAACGCACGCGCGTGAGGAGAGGGCGGATGTGGCATCCGGAACCGGCCTGCACCGCGTCGATCACGGATGCCCGCGCGCCGACTCCCGCCGACATGAGGCATCCCTCGCCGAGGGACGTGCTCAGTCTACCAGCGACACCGCTACGATGAAGACGCACCGATCGCACCGAGGAGGACCCATGGACTACGGCTGGATGTCACACGCACTGTTGTGGCTCGTCGGGATCCTCAGCGTCGGCGCGACCCTCGGCTTCGCCGGAGCGCTGTGGGCGCTCGGGCGCTCCAACTACCGCAAGGACTGACCGCCCGGATCAGGCCGCGCCGCGCAGCAGTTCGTTGATGCGCGCGACGACCGAGCCGAGGTCGGCGTCGTTCGCGACCCGCACCCCCGCCTCGTCGGACTGCAGCGGTTCGAGCGTCGCGAGCTGGGAGTCGAGCAGACTCGACGGCATGAAGTGGTCGCTACGCGACATGCGCTTGCGCAGATCCGCCTGCGGCACCACGAGTTCGACGAACACGACGCCCGCGGTCTTCGTGCGGATGCGATCGCGATACGCACGGCGGAGCGCCGAGCATGCCACGACCACCGCCGGGCGCCGGAGCGTGGCCGCGACGGCGTCGAGCCAGGGCTCGCGATCGGCGTCGTCGAGCGGGCGACCGGAGGCCATCTTCGCGACGTTCGCGCGGGAGTGCAGGTCGTCGCCGTCCACGAAGTCCGCGCGCAGCGCCGCGGCGAGACTCGCCCCGACGAGAGACTTCCCCGACCCGCTCGGCCCCATCACGACGATCCTCATAGCGGCATCCTCGCACGCGCCCACAGGTCACACGCGGCGACGCGCGCCCGGCGTCGCACTACGCTGGTGGTGAACCCCACAGCCCTTTCCAGAGGAGTGTTCCGTGCCTGACGCCGCCCAGCCCACCGCCAACATCGGAGTCGTCGGACTCGCCGTGATGGGCTCGAACCTGGCCCGCAACCTCGCGTCGCGCGAGGGCAACACGGTCGCGGTCTACAACCGCAGCCGCGCGAAGACCGACGAGCTCATCACCGAGCACCCCGAGGCCGAGTTCGTGCCGGCGTACAGCTACGAGGAGTTCGCGGCGAGCCTGCAGAAGCCGCGCACGGCGATCATCATGGTGAAAGCCGGCGGCCCGACGGATGCCGTGATCGACGCGCTCATGGACGTCTTCGAGCCCGGCGACATCATCATCGACGGCGGCAACTCGCTGTTCACCGACACGATCCGCCGCGAGAAGGCCGTGCGCGAGCGCGGCTTCAACTTCGTCGGCATGGGCGTGTCCGGTGGCGAGGAGGGCGCGCTGAACGGCCCGTCGCTCATGCCCGGCGGCCCCGACGAGGCGTGGGTGACCCTCGGCCCGATCCTCCGCTCGATCGCGGCGGTCGCCGAAGGCGAGCCCTGCGTCACGCACGTCGGCCACGACGGGGCCGGCCACTTCGTGAAGATGGTGCACAACGGCATCGAGTACGCCGACATGCAGCTGATCGCCGAGGCGTACGACCTCATCCGTCGCGGTACCGGCAAGACCCCCGCGGAGATCGCCGACATCTTCGCCGAGTGGAACCGCGGCGAGCTGGAGAGCTACCTCATCGAGATCACCGCCGAGGTGCTCCGCCAGACGGATGCCGAGACCGGCAAGCCCCTCGTCGACGTCATCCTCGACTCCGCCGGCGCGAAGGGCACGGGCGCCTGGACGGTGCAGACGGCCCTCGACCTCGGCGTGCCCGTGTCGGGCATCGCCGAGGCGACCTTCGCCCGCTCGCTGTCGAGCCACCGCGAGCAGCGCGCCGTGTCGGGCGGGCTCCCCGGCCCCGCCGAGGACGCGTTCACCGTCGCGGACGCCGACGCGTTCGTCGAGCAGGTGCGCCTCGCCCTCTACGCGTCGAAGATCGTCGCCTACTCGCAGGGGTTCGACGAGATCCGCGCCGGAGCGGCGCAGTACGACTGGACGATCGATCTCGGTGCGATCAGCCGCATCTGGCGCGGCGGCTGCATCATCCGCGCGCAGTTCCTCAACCGCATCGCCGACGCGTACGCCGCCGAGCCGGAACTGCCGGTCCTGCTGACGGCGCCGTACTTCGTGGAGGCGCTCGGACGCGCGCAGGACGCGTGGCGCGGAATCGTCGGGACCGCGGCGACCGCGGGCATCCCCGCCCCCGCGTTCAGCTCGTCGCTCGCGTACTACGACGGCCTGCGCGCGGCGCGGCTCCCCGCCGCCCTCATCCAGGGGCAGCGCGACTTCTTCGGTGCGCACACCTACAAGCGCATCGACAAGGAAGGCACCTTCCACACCCTGTGGTCGGGCGACCGCAGCGAGATCGAAGCCGAAGACACCCACTGACCCGGTGCGGCGGCGGGGCTACAGCCAGTCCCGCCGCTTGAAGATCGCGTACAGTCCCGCGCTCACGGCGACCATCAGCCCGATCGCGAACGGGTAGCCGAACGGCCAGGAGAGTTCGGGCATGAAGCGGAAGTTCATGCCGTAGATCCCCGCGACGAGCGTGGGAGCGAACCCGATCGCCGCCCACGACGAGATCTTCTTGACCTGGTCGTTCTGCTCGATGCTCTGCGCCGTCATCTCCTTCATCGACTCGTTGCGGCGCTGATCGACGATCGTGGAGTGGATCGTCAGGGCGTTGTCGAGCGTTCCGCGGAAGGACGACACCCGGGCATCCACATAGGCGGCACGATCGGTGAGATCGCGGAAGGCGGGGGCGTCGTCGCGATGCGACTTCTGCTCCGCGATCCGCTGCAGGCGCACGAGCATGTCTTCGAGCGGCGAGGTCGCGTGGCTGAGGTCGATCACCTCGCGCTGCAGGGCGAAGATCCGCCGAGAGACGTCCTCGGTGCCGCTGAACAGCTCCTCCTCGATCTCGTCGATGTCGTGCTCGATGTCATCGAGGACGTCGCGGTAGCCGCGCGTCACGTACTCGAACGTCGCCCAGAGGATGCCGAGGCTCCCCTTGTCGAGGATCTGCGGATGGTCGTCGAGGAGCGACCGCATGCGGTCGAGGTCGACGTGACCGTCGGGCGAGATCGCGATGACGAAGTGCTCACCGACGAAGAGGTCGACCTCATGGCATTCGACGGTCTCGGCCGCATCGTCGTACGTCGCCGGCTGCGCCACGACGAAGAGGTGCTCCCCCACCCGCGAGAGCTTGGAGCGCTGGTGGGTGCGCAGAGCCGAGGCGACCCCGAACGATTCGAGCCCGAACTCGTGCGCGAGTCGGTACACGTCGTCTCGCGCCGGTTGCGTCAGCGCCACCCACACGAATCCGTCGATCCGGCGCGCCTCGGCGAGCGCGGCAGCCGGATCGGAACCGGTGGAGACGGGAGTGTGTCCGTCGTAGACGATGCAGTGCGGCTCGAGCATGGCACTCACCCTACGACCGGTGCGATCGAGTGCCGACACCCTTGACGGCCATGTCCGAGGCTCTCCTGGTCGACTCATCCGATTCATAGGGTTCGCATAGTCGCGGCCATAGGCGGCCCACAGTGCGCACATCACAATGGATGCATGACGCCTTCCGCCACGCCTCTCAGCCGCCCCGACGGGTCCGCGCTGCGGGTTCTCGTCGTCGACGACGAGCAGATGCTCACCGACCTCCTGTCGATGGCGCTCAAGATGGAGGGCTGGGACGTCCGCACGGCCGGTTCGGGCTTCGACGCCCTGACGCTGGCGCGCGACTTCGACCCCGACGCCGTCGTCCTCGACGTCATGATGCCCGACCTCGACGGCATGGCCGTGCTGCAGCGTCTGCGGCATGCCGGAAACGACGTGCCGGTGCTCTTCCTCACCGCGAAGGATGGCGTCAGCGACCGCGTCGCGGGGCTCACCGCCGGAGGCGACGACTACGTCACGAAGCCATTCAGCCTCGAAGAGGTCGTCGCGCGGCTCCGGGGCCTCATGCGCCGTGCGGGCACGGCCACGGCGGGCGGATCGGACCCCGTCCTGCGCGTCGGCGAGCTGAGCCTCAACGAGGACTCGCACGAAGTCGAACGCGCCGGCACGGAGATCGAACTCACCGCGACCGAGTTCGAACTGCTGCGCTTCCTCATGCGCAACCAGCGCCGCGTCGTGTCCAAGGCGCAGATCCTCGACCGCGTCTGGAACTACGACTTCGGCGGGCGCTCCTCCGTCGTGGAGCTCTACATCTCCTACCTGCGGAAGAAGATCGACGCGGGCCGCACTCCCCTCATCCACACGGTGCGCGGCGTCGGCTACATGATCAAAGCACCGCAGTGACCGACGTCGCCCCCCCACGCCGCAGGCGCCGCTGGAGTCTGCAGACCCGACTGATCCTCACGGTGGTCTCCTTCGTGGCGCTGATCCTCGTGGCGGTGGCGCTCGCGACGGGGACGCTGCTGCGAGGCATCCTCAATTCTCAGCTCGACAACGAGGTGCGTGAGGCGACCAACGTCGCGGGCCTGCAGCTCATCAACCAGTCCGCCGGTGCGGCCACCACGATCAGCGCCTACCGCGCTCTGCAGAACAGCAAGGGACTGTCGACGGGGCTCGTGCTCATCGTGCAGTCCGACGCGGGCACCGACGGCGCGTACCTCTCGAGCGACAACGACGTGATGCGGCTGTCACGCGCCGCCGTGCAGGACATCACCGCGTCGTTCGGCGCCGGCGCGTACGCCACCGTGCCCATCGAGGGTCTCGGCACGTATCGCCTCCTCACGGGCGGGATCGGCGGGGGCTACTACATCGCCGTGGGACTTCCGCTGTCGACCGTCAACGCGACGATCGCGGAGATCCTCATCACGGTCGCGCTCGTGACTGCCGGCGGCCTCCTCGTGCTCGCGGCGATCATCGCGGTCGTGATCCGGCGCGCCCTCCTCCCCCTGCGCTCGGTCGCGGCGACCGCCTCGCACGTCGCCTCGCAACCGCTCGACGCCAGGGACGTCTCGATCACCGAGCGCGTGCCGGATGCCGAAGCCGACCCGTCCGACGAGATCGGCGCGGTGGGCGCCGCCCTCAACACCCTCCTCGACCACGTCGACACGTCGCTGTCCGCACGCCAGCGCAACGAGGACCGCATGCGCGCGTTCGTGGCCGACGCCTCGCATGAGCTGCGGACGCCGCTCGCGGCGATCCGCGGCTACTCCGAGCTGTCCCTGCGTGCGCTCGCCCAGACGCGGGATGCCGGAGCGCGCGCGACCAAGACGCAGCTCGCAGCCGGCGCCGCCCAGTCCCAGCAGGGGTTGGAGCGGATCCAGGCGGCTTCCCTGCGCATGACGACACTCGTCGAGGACCTGCTGCTGCTCGCGCGCCTCGACGAGGGCAAGGAGCTCGTCTACGGCGCCGTCGACCTCACTCGCGTCGTCGTCGATGCGGCGACCGACGCACAGGTCGCGGGCCCCGGCCACGAGTGGGTGCTCGAGGTGCCCGAAGAGCCGGTCGTCGTCGCGGGAGACGCGACGCGCCTGCATCAGGTCATCGCGAACCTGCTGACGAATGCCCGCGTGCACACGCCCGACGGCGTCACCGTCACGGCCTCCGTCGCGGTCGACGACGGCGTCGCGATCGTCCGGGTCGCCGACGACGGACCGGGGATCGACCCGGCCGTGGCCGATGAGCTGTTCGAGCGGTTCTCGCGCGCCGACACCTCGCGCGCCCGCCAGACCGGCGGCACGGGGCTCGGTCTGTCGATCGCCAAGGCGATCATCACCGCGCATCGAGGCACGATCGCGGTGCGCTCGACGCCCGGCGACACGGTGTTCGAGGTGCGGCTGCCCGCCCGCCCGGCAGCGCCCGAGGCCTGAACGCTCGGATCAGTAGCCCGCGAACGCGTCGGTCGTGAGCGCGTGCGCCTTCTCGAGCGCGGGCGCGAGGTCGGCGATGAGCCCGGGCGGTCCCGAGATGTAGGCGTGCCGCGATGCGATGTCGGGCACCATCTGCAGGAGTCCCTCGGCATCCAGGCGCACCCCGCGCGCCCACGTCCAGTGCGGCGGGAGCGACGTGGGCTCGTCGCGTGTGAAGACGATGACGGGGATGCCCGCGGCCTCCAGATCGTCGCGGAAGGCGAGTTCCTCGGCCCCCGATGCCACATAGACGAACACGACGTCGCGTGCCCCGCCGGACAGGCGCAGATGCCGCAGCTGCGACACGAACGGCGTGACGCCGATGCCCGCTGCGACGAGGAGGACGGGAGTGCGCGGTGAGTGCGGCAGCACGAAGTCGCCCCAGACCCCCGTCGACGACAGTTCGGTGCCCGGCTCGACGGTGGCGAGCGCCTTCTTGTAGCTCGACTGCGAGCCCTTGCGCATCGCGAGCTTCACGACCGGGAGTTCTTCGGGCGCCGACACGATGCTGAACTCGCGGCGGGTGCCCCGCGAGTCGGCGTGCGCGTGCGGCACCTCGAGTTCGAGGTACTGACCGGCCTGGAAGCGCAGCAGCCGCGACGCCGTGAAGCTCAGCTCCTCGACCGAGGGCGTGAGCTCTTCGCGGCCCGTGAAGCGGAGGGTCAGGGAGGCCCTCGTCGCGTAGGCGAAGGCGAACGCGACGAGGTTCCCCACGACGAGCGCGGCCTCGGGCCCGAGGGTGAGCGTCCCGATCGTGAGCGGCCACGCGGCGAGCACCGCGACCACGACGGCGACGATGTACTGCTGCCACCGTCGCGGCGGCTGCGTGAGCGGCTCGGAGAACATGAACGCCGCGAGGAAGAAGAACGGCGACGACCACAGCACCGCCGTGACGATCGCTCCGACGTCGATCGCCTGGCCGACGCCCGCGTAGGCGTTCACGACGCGGAGGGCGTTCAGCGGCAGGGCGATGACGAGGAACAGCAGCACGGGGCGCAGCTTGTCGGCGCGTGCGACGACGAGGAAGCCGAGCAGGATCACGGGGATCGCGAGAGCGGGCGTCCCGACCCACCAGCCGGCGGCGCCGAGCGAATACGCGCCGCTCAGCACCGTGATGATCGACAGCGCCGTCGCACCCGCCGCGGCGGGGTTGAGGATGTGCCGGCCGCGCCACGCGATGATGTACTTCGAGGCGGATGCCAGCGCGCCGGCGACCGCGATGCCGACGAGGCCGAGCCCCGAGCCCACCGGGTAGAGGACGAACAGCAGGATCAGCGCCGTGATGAGCGAGGACTCGTAGCGCCAGGCCCGCTGGGTGATCCGCTGCCCCGCGAGGTCGACGACGAGACAGGATGCCACGAGCACCGCGAGCGTCACGAAGAGGTCGAGCGGGCCGGGGGTCACCTGGTCGAACAGCGACAGGACGAACGCGATCGCCGCGAGAGCAGCGAGCGCGAGCATCACGAAGCGATACATCGAGTACCGGCCCACGAGGGCGAGCAGGCGGTTCCAGGCGGCGGAGAGTCGTGTCATCGTCTTCCAAACTACCGGCGTATGAACAGGGTTGCGCTGCAGTCGGGCGACCACTCGATCGACCCGTCGGTGGCCATCCGCACCCAGTCCGCACCGTGTCGGGCCGCGAACGCGGGGCCGCCGTCGAAGAAGAGCGCCGTCGCGACGGCGTCGGCGGTCATCGCGTCGAGAGCGCTCGCCCACGTCGCCGCGACCGTCTGCACGGGCCGACCCGTGCGGGCGTCGAGCACGTGGTGCAGTCCTTCGCCGTCGCGCCCGGGCCACGCGCGCCGATTGACCGCGGAGGCGCAGAGGGCCGCGTCGGCGATCTCCCACACTCCGACGGCGCGCGTCGGGTCGTAGGGATGCTCGAGGGCGACCCGCTCGGTCCGGCCCCGCACAGCGAGGTCTCCCCCGGCATCCACCGTCACCCCGCCGGGCACGAGCGCGCGTACGAGGGCGGCGACCCGGTCGACGAGGCGCCCCTTCCCGAGGGCGCCGACGTCGAGGGTGACGGCCTCCGCGACGTGCAGGATGCCGCTGTGCCAGCCCACGAGTTCGCGCCAGGCGGTCGGCGCAGGAACCGCCCCGCGGTCGACGAGCGAATACTCCGCGTCATAGCCCCTGCGGGCGAGGGCCTCGCCGACGAGCGGATTGACCGCGCCCGCGGTCGCGTCCGACAGGTCGGCGTACAGGTCGAGCATCGGCGTGGCATCCACCGGCGCCCGCACCTCGCCGCCCCGCGCCGCGAGCGCGGAGACGAGCGAATCGGGGCGGAAGCGCGACCACTCGCGGTCGAACCCGTCGATGAGCGCGCCGATCCGGGCGCGAGCGGTGTCGTCGAGGACGGCCGCCGAGTCGATCTGCCACCGCGTGCCGATGGCGTCGAACCGCCACGACGCGGCGGGAGGGTTCACGCTCCGGCTTCGGCCTTGATCTTCGCGAGCGCGTCGTTGAAACCGCCGCTCGTGAGGGATGACCCGGCGACCTTGCTGACCGACAGATCGTTGAGCTTCTTGCCTTCCACGACGTCGGCGATGCCGCCGATAAAGGCGGACTGGTACTGGCGCGACTGCGGGCTGGCCGCGTTGCCCGTGACCCCGACATCCGTGACGATGTCGTCGGCGATGGTGATGGTCACCGTCACCGTCTCGGCGACCCCGCCGCCGTCGACGTAGGAGCCGTCGGCCGTGTAGGTGCCGTCGGTGTACGAGCCGCCCGCAGCGGTCGACGCGGTGCTGCCCGTGGCGGGGGTTTCGGCGGCGGGCGTTCCTGCGGGGTCGGATGCGGTGCCGGGGCTGCTCGCGCCGCAGCCGGCGAGGACGATGACGCCGAGGACTGAAGCCGCGGCGACGGCGGAGCGGGGTACGGCTGTGGTGCGGATCACGAGGGTCCTCCTTCGGTCGTGCCGTCCGCGGATGCGTTGGAGTAACTCCACGCTAATGGCGGGGCCGCGGGCGACGCCCGAGATCACTTATGCGTTTGCATTGAATGTCGGACGACGGCGCCACGCCTTCAGCAGCTCGACCGCGACGAAGATCGTCACCGAGAACGCGAGCGGCAGCAACCAGCCGGTGAGGCTCAGCGGTTCCGAGCCGAAGAGCGACTGCATGAAGGGCGCGTAGGTGTAGACGAGCTGCAGCGCGACGAGCGCGAGCGCCGACCACCACACCACGGGGTTGCCGCGAAGGACGTCGATCGTGAACGACGACCGGCCCAGGAAGCGACAGTTGAGAAGGAACGCGAGCTGGCCGAGGGCGAGCATCGTGACCGCCTCCGTGCGCGCGACGCCGATGTCGGCGCCCGTCGCGAGGGAGATCCCGAAGACGCCGAGCGTCGCGCCGCCGATGAGCAGTGACACCACGAGCACGAAGCCGAGTTCGCGCCCCGAGATGATCGAGCCGCCTGCACCGCGCGGCGGACGCGACATGATGCCGCGCTCGGCGGGCTCGTACGCGAGCGCGAGCGACAGCGTGACGGCCGTGACCATGTTGACCCAGAGCACCTGGACCGGGGTGAGCGGCAGCGTCAGGCCGAACACGACGGCGACGAGGATCACGAGCGACTGCGCCCCGTTGGTCGGCAGCAGGAACACGACCGACTTGCGGAGGTTGTCGTAGATGCGACGACCCTCGGCGATCGCGCTGCGGATCGTGGCGAAGTTGTCGTCGGCGAGGACGATCTCGGCGGCCTCCTTGGTGGCCTCCGTGCCCTTGATCCCCATCGCGATGCCGACGTCGGCGCGCGTGAGTGCGGGAGCGTCGTTGACGCCGTCTCCCGTCATGGCGACGACCTCGCCCCGCGACTGCAGCGCCCGGACGATGCGGATCTTGTGCTCGGGGCTCGTGCGCGCGTAGACGTCGACGTCCTGCACGACCTTCGCGAGCTCCTCCTGGCTCATCGCCTCGAGTTCGGCGCCGGTGAGCACGGGCACCCCGCCACCCGGTGCGACAAGGCCCATCTCGCGGCTGATCGCGACCGCCGTCCCGGCGTGGTCGCCGGTGATCATCTTCACGTCGATGCCCGCCGCATGGCAGTCCGCGATCGCCGCGATCGCCTCCGGGCGCGGCGGGTCGACGATGCCCCAGAGCCCCAGGAACTCGAGGTCGACGAGATCGTCGGTCTCCACCGTCTCCCCGCGCGTCGCCTTGCGCGCCCCGGCGAGCACGCGCAGGCCCTGCGCGCTGAGCTCGTCGATCGCCGCCTCCCAGAACGCGAGGTCGAGGGGTTGGGAGCCGCCGTCGCCGCGCTGGGTCAGAGAGCGCTCCAGCAGCCGGTCGGGGGCGCCCTTCACGAGGATGGCACGCGATCCGTCGGATGCCTCGTTGAGGGTCGCCATGAACTTGTGCGCCGAGTCGAACGGCACGACCCCGATGCGGCGGGTGCCCGCGGCATCCGTCGCGCCTTTCATCGCGACGACCTTGAGCGCGCCCTCGGTCGGCTCGCCCACGAGCACCCAGCGCCCGTCGTCGCCCTCGGCCTGCGCCGCGGGGTCGACGTGCGCGTCGTTGCAGAGGTCGGCGACCGCGAGGAGCGCCGCGAGGTCGCCCCCGCCTTTCGGCGTGATCTCGCCGGTCGGGTCGTAGCCGAGCCCCGACACCTCGTACCGCCCCGTGGGCGTCACCATCGAGCGCACCGTCATCTCGTTCTTCGTGAGCGTGCCGGTCTTGTCGCTGCACACGGTCGTGACCGACCCGAGCGCCTCGACGGCGGGGAGCTTGCGTGTGATGGCGTTCCGCGCCGCCATCTGCTGCACACCGATCGCGAGGGTGATCGTCACGAGCGCGGGCAGCCCTTCGGGGATCGCCGCGACCGCGAAGCCGATCGTCGCCGAGATGAGCTCGGGGAACGGCATCCCGTGCAGGTAGCGGCCGATGAGCATCATGACGGCGGCCATGCCGAGGATCACGAGGGTCAGCACCTTCGCGAACCCGTCCAGCTGCTTCGTGAGCGGGGTGGCGAGGCTCCCGGCATCGCCGATGAGCGCCTGGATCTTGCCGATCTCCGTCTGCGCGCCGGTTCCCGTCACGATGCCGCGCGCCTGCCCCGCCGAGACGATCGTGCCCGAGAACGCCATCGACGAGCGGTCGCCGACACCGGCATCGGATGCCACGGGCTCGGTCTGCTTGGATGCGGACACCGACTCGCCCGTGAGCGCCGCCTCGTCGATGCGCAGGTTCGCGGCATCCACGAGCCGGACGTCGGCGGGAACCTTGTCGCCCGGCATGAGGCGCACGACGTCGCCGGGGACGAGATCCCGCGCGGCGACCGTGGTCCACGCGCCGCCGCGCCGCACCGTCGCGTCGGCGGACAGCATCCCGCGGATGCCCGCGAGGGCCTTCTCCGCGCGCCCCTCCTGGACGAACCCGATCACCGCATTGATGACGGCGACCGTCATGATGACCCAGAAGTCGAGCCAGTCCCCCATGACCGCCTTGATCGCGGCGGCGCCCAGCAGGATGAAGATCAGGGTGTCGTTGAAGTGGTGCAGGAACCGCAACCACGCGGGCGTGCGCGCGGGCTCGGGGAGGAGATTGGGGCCGACGCTCTCCAGGCGGGCGGCGGCCTGCGCTGCGTCGAGTCCGCCGCGGCCCGTGCCGAGGGCATCGGCGACCTCCGATGCGGCGATGGCGTACGGACGATCGATCACCAGCGCGGCGGGGGCGGCCATGAGGCGATCCTATTCCCCCGCCACCCGGTCGGCGGACCCGCGGGTCAGGCCTCGCCGTTGAACATGCTCGTGACCGACCCGTCCTCGAAGACTTCCTTGATCGCACGGGCGAGCAGCGGCGCGATCGGGAGCACCGTCAGCCCCGGGAAGCACTTCTCGGGAGGCAGCGGGATCGTGTCGGTGACGACGACCTCGTCGATCGAGGAGTCCTGCAGCCGCTCGGATGCCGGGTCGCTGAACACCGCGTGCGTCGCCGCGACGATGACACGCTCCGCGCCGTGCGCCTTGAGCGCCTGCGCCGCCTTCACGATCGTGCCGCCGGTGTCGATCATGTCGTCGACGAGCAGGCACACGCGCCCGGCGACGTTTCCGACGATGTCGTTGACGGTCACCTGGTTCGCGACGTTCGGGTCGCGGCGCTTGTGGATGATCGCGAGCGGCGCGTTGAGCGAATCCGACCACTGGTCGGCGACACGCACGCGTCCGGTGTCGGGCGAGACGACGGTGAGCTTCTCGCGGTCCTCGGCCGACAGCGTGCGCTCGAAGTACTCCAGCAGCACGGGCTTGGCGAACAGGTGGTCGACGGGGCCGTCGAAGAACCCCTGGATCTGCGCCGCGTGCAGGTCGACGCTCATGACGCGGTCGGCGCCCGCCGTCTTGAGCAGGTCCGCGACGAGGCGCGCCGAGATCGGCTCGCGCCCGCGGCCCTTCTTGTCCTGACGGGAGTACGGGTAGTACGGCGCGACGACGGTGATGCGCTTGGCGGATGCCCGCTTCGCGGCATCCAGCATGATGAGCAGCTCCATCATCCACTCGTTGACGGGCGGCCCGAACGACTGGATCAGGAAGATGTCGCAACCGCGGATCGAGACCTCGAAGCGCGTGAGGATCTCCCCCGACGCGAACGTGCGGTGCTCCGTGGGCACGAGCTCGGTCTCGAGATGCTCCGCCACCTGCCGCGCGAGCGCCGGGTGGGAGCTTCCGGCGGCGACGACGAGACGCTTCTTGGTCTTTACGACAAGGCCCGGCGCGATGTCGTCGCGCTCCTGCTCATGCTTGTTCTTGCGCCCCATCGTCCGCTTCCTGTGCGGACCGGGCACGCGCCGCGGCATCCGCCGCCGCCGTTCCCGGTCGGTGATTCTCGACCCACCCCTCGACGTTGCGCTGAGGGGCGACGCTCAAGGCGAGCGCACCGGCGGGGACATCCTTGCGGATCACGGCGCCGGCGCCGGTCTTGGCGCCATCTCCGATCCTAACGGGCGCGACGAACACGTTGTGCGAGCCGGAGTGGACCTCGTCGCCGATCTCGGTGCGGTGCTTCGCGAGGTCGTCGTAGTTCGCCGTGATCGCGCCCGCGCCGAGGTTGACTCCGCGGCCGATCGTCGTGTCGCCGATGTAGGAGAGGTGCGGGACCTTGCTGCCCTCGCCGATCGTGGAGTTCTTCGTCTCGACGAACGTGCCGATCTTGCCCTTCTCGGCGAGCACGGTGCCGGGGCGCAGGTATGCGAACGGGCCGACCGTGGCACCGGCGCCGATGACGGCGAGGGTCGCGTCGGCGCGGCGGACGGTCGCGTTCTCGCCGACCTCGCAGTCCTCGAGCGTCGTGTCCGGGCCCACCGTGGCGCCCGTGGCGATCGTCGTGGCCCGGAGGATGTGCGTGTTCGGGAGGACCGTGACGTCGGGGGCGAGCTCCGCCGTGACGTCGATCCACGTCGTCGCCGGGTCCTGGATGGTGGCACCGGCGAGCTGCCAGCGGCGGACGGTGCGGGCGTTGAGGATGCGCCCCGCCTCGGCCAGCTGCGCGCGGTCGTTGACGCCGAGGGTCAGGGTCACGTCGGCGACGACGGATGCCGTGACCTGCTCGCCCGCCGCGCGGGCGAGGGCGATGACGTCGGTGAGGTACTTCTCCCCCTGCGCGTTCGCGGTGCCGACGCGGGCGAGCTCGGCGCGCAGCACGGGGGCGCGGAAGACGTAGACGCCCGCGTTGATCTCGGTGACGGCGGCCTCGACGGCCGTGGCATCCTTCTGCTCGACGATCCGCGCGACGGTGCCGTCCGCGGCGCGGATGACGCGGCCGTATCCGGTGGCGTCGGGGAGGACGGCCGACAGGAGCGTGACCGCGGCGCCCGAGGCGCGGTGGTCGGCGAGGAGGGATGCCAGGGTGTCGGCATCCAGCAGCGGGACGTCGCCCGAGAGCACGAGGACGTCGCCCGCGAAGTCGGGGACGGCGGCGAGCGCGACCTCGACGGCGCGGCCGGTACCGGGGATCTCGTCCTGGTCGACGACCGTGACCTCGTCGGCGATTCCGCTGACCGCCTCGGCGACCTGGTCGCGCTCGTGGCGGACGACGACCAGCACGTGCGCGGGCGCGAGGTCGCGCGCCGTGTCGAGGACGTGCCCGACGAGCGGGCGCCCGCCGATGCGGTGCAGCACCTTCGGCAGGGCGGACTTCATGCGGGTGCCCTGCCCGGCTGCGAGGATCAGGACGGCGAGCGAGGCATCCAGTGTGGTGTTCGTCATGCTCCGCCGCCAGGATTCGAACCTAGTCCTCACAGCTCCAAAGGCTGTCGTGCTGCCGTTACACCACGGCGGAACGCGCCCTGCGCACGCGCAGATCGCTCACCCAGTCTGCCAGCCCTGCGACCGCGAGACCGCACGTGCGCGCCGAAACCGCGCGCGACAGCCCCGGGTCTCGGTGCGGGGATGGGCTCTCGTGGGTGGGCGAGGGGGTGGGGCGAGGGGGTGGGGCGAGGGGGTGGGATGCCGCGGCCGGGCTTGCCGGGCATCCCACCGGTCTCAGTGCGTCACGCGGACGGTGAGCGTGTCGGAGGACGTGACGCCGGCGGCGTTCACGAACTCGACGCGGTAGCGGTGGGAGCCGGGTGCGGCGCCCGTCACGGGGAGAGACGCGCGCTGTGCGCCGGGCGTGCGCGCCGCGAGATCACCCTCCGACGAGCCGCCCTTGGCGGAGCCCCCGTGTGCCACACACCGTCCCGCACCACCCACCGACCACGACCTCCCCCGCGAGACCCGCCTGGCGCGCCGAGACCCCGCGCGACAACCCGGGGTCTCGGCGCGTGGGCGGGGTCTCGGTGCGGAGGCGGGGTCTCGCGGGTGGAGGAGGCGGGTGCGGGTGGGGCGGGATAATGGGGGGATGAGCGCGGAACATGATGAGGTCGACCGCATCGTGGATGCCTGGGGCACCCAGCGGCCCGACCTCGACTTCTCGCCGCTCGAGGTGCTGTCGCGGGTCGACCGGCTCTCGCGCCACCTCGACCGGGCGCGGCGCGAGGCCTTCCGGCGCAGCGACCTCGAACCGTGGGAGTGGGACGTGCTGTCGGCCCTCCGCCGTGCGGGCGAGCCGTATCAGCTGAGCCCCAAGCAACTGCTGCAGCAGACACTCGTCTCCAGCGGCACCATGACGAACCGCATCGATCGCCTCGTCGGGCGGCGCCTCGTGCGCCGCGAAGCGGACCCCGCCGACGGGCGGAGCGTCCTCGTGACGCTCACGAGCGACGGCCGCACGCGCGTGGATGCCGCCATCACGCGCCTCGTGGATGCCGAGGCGGTGCTCCTCGGCATCCTGTCGCGGGCCGACCGCGAACGCCTCGCGGGGCTCCTGCGAAAGCTCAGCCTCAGCTTCGACGCCTGAGCGCCACCGCCCGACGGGCAGCGGCGCTCAGGAGGCGGGCCGGGGGAGCGCGCGAAGCCGAGGCCGACACGGCCGACGGAACCCGCGCGGTCAGCGCGAATCAGTGACCCTGGCAGCGCTGCTCGGGCGCGACGCCGGCGAGCGCCTGCTCGACGTGTTCGCCGCAGCCGGCCCAGGTGGTCTTGCCGCAGGTGGCGCAGGTGGTCGGGTAGCACATGGGTGTCTCCTCGCTATGGGGATCGGACCGACTCGCGTCGGTGAGGGGTCAGTGGAAGGTCGGTAAGGGCCGCCGAGAGATCAGCGGAACAACGTCGCCCGCTACGCGAGCATCATGAAGAGCTTCTCGAGCTCCTCGACGGAGATGCCACGGTCGCCCGCGGCGCCTGCCGCACCGGCATCCGCCGTGCCGGCCTCGGCGTCGGGCTCGGAGAGGCACTCCTTCATCGCCGTCGAGACGATGGCGAAGCCGGCCCGGTCGAGGGCGCTCGACACGGCCGCGAGCTGGGTGACGACGTCACGGCAGGGCTTGTCCTGCTCGACGGCGGAGATGACCGCGTCGAGCTGTCCGCGTGCGCGACGCAGCCGATGCAGGATCTTCCGCTGTGCGTCGGGATCGCCATTGGTCATGTCGTGGTCCTTCCGGATGGGGTGGTCAGCGGGCGAACAGGCGCGAGAAGATCCCGGTGCCGGGTTCTTTCGCGTGCCCTTCGCAGCGCTCTGATCGAGGGATGCCGCGCATCACCTGATCGATGTGCTGCCCGCAGCCCGACCAGGTCGTCTTGCCGCACTTCTTGCAGGTCATGATCTCTCTCCTTGAGGGTTTCGTCGACTTGAGGATTTCTTCGGCTGGCGTCGCGCGGCAGGGTCAGCCGACCGGCGCGGGCTCGCGCGGCTCGGCTCCCGTGACGAGAACCTCTCCGGCGCGGTCGCCGAGCGCAGCGCGCAACGTGAGCATCCCGCCCGACAGCGACGCCGAATCGAAGCCGGCCTGCGTCAGCACACGGTGCGCGATGGCGGAGCGGACGCCCGACTGGCACATGACCCGCACGGGGCGGCCGGCCGCGGCATCCCGCACGTCGTCGAGCCGCGCGCGCAACTCCGTGTGGGGGATGTTCCAGACACCCGGGAGATGCCCCGTGGAGAACTCCGCGGCGGAACGCGTGTCGAGGATGAAGGCGGATGCCGAGATCTCGCCGAGATCCTGGGCGTACCAGAGGCGGAGGGTGCCGTTGAGGACGTTCTCCCCCACCATGCCGGCCATGTTCACGGGATCCTTCGCGGCGCCGTAGGGCGGTGCGTACGCGAGGTCGAGGTCGATGAGCTCGTCGACCGTCCAGCCCGCGCGGATCGCCGTGGCGAGCACGTCGATGCGCTTGTCGACGCCGTCCGCGCCGACGGCCTGGGCGCCCAGCAGCAGTCCGTCCCCGGCGCGGACGTGGACGATCAGGTGGATCTGCGACGAGCCGGGGAAGTATCCCGCGTGCTGACCGGGGTGCAGGTGCAGCGTGTGGAACGGGATGCCGGCATCGTCCAGCACGCGGCGGTTCGCGCCGGTGAGCGCGGCGGTCTGCTCCCCCACTCGGACGATCGCCGTCGCGACGGCCGCGGGGATGGGACGAGCCGTCGCCGGGCGCAGGATGGCGTCGGCGACGAGCCGTCCGGCACGGTTGGCGGGCCCCGCGAGGGCAACCGGGCGGCGTGCCCCCGTGACGGCGTCGACCGACACCGTGGCATCCCCCACCGCGTACACATCCGGGAGTGACGTGCGCCCGTGCTCGTCGACGACGAGGGCCCCGCGCTCGCAGGCGGCGCCGGCGGCCTCGAACACCGCAGTGTCGGGCCGGACGCCCACGGAGAGGACGACGATGTCGGCATCGAGGCGGGTGCCGTCGCTCAGCACGACGACGTCGTGGTCGGCGCCGGACTCGATGGCCTCGGCCGCGACAGCGGTGCGCACCCGGATGCCGAGGCGGCGCAGTTCGCCGGTGACGAGCGTCGCGAGCTCGTCCTCGAGGGGCGGCAGCACGTGGGGTGCGAACTCGACGATCGTCGTCTCGAGACCCTGGTGCGCGAGCGCCTCAGCAGCTTCGACGCCGATGAAGCCCGCGCCGAGGACGACGGCGCGCCGCGCGCCGCCCTCGACGCGCTGACGGAGCGCCAGGGCGTCGTCGACCGTGCGGAGGGTCCGCACGCGCGGCGAGTCGAGCCCGGCGATCGGCGGCCGGGCGGCCTGCGCGCCCGGCGCGAGGACGAGGGCGTCGTACGAGATCTCCTCGACTCCCGCCGCTGTCGCGACCGTGACCGTCTTGCGCGCGGCATCCAACGCCGTGACGTCGTGGCCCGTGCGCACGTCGAGATCGAGTGCCGCCCGGAGCGATGCCGGGGTCTGTACGAGGAGCGAGGCCGGGTCGGAGATCTCGCCCGAGACGAAGTACGGCAGACCGCAGTTGGCGAAGGAGACATGCTCGCCCCGTTCGAGGACGATGATCTCGGCCCCCTCGTCGAGGCGGCGCGCCCGCGCCGCACAGCTCATCCCACCGGCGACCCCGCCGACAACCACGATCCTCACGTCGTTCCCCTCGCTTTCGATGCGCCTGTCCGGCGCGCGATTCAATATACCCCCCAGGGTATCTGCACGCCAAAACGAAGCCATCGCCGCGGCCCGTCGGCGTCGCCGGGGCGGCGGGGTGCGGGGTCAGCCGATCTGCTCCGTCAAGGCGAACCAGCGCTCCTCGAGGGTCGCGATCTCGGCATCCAACTCGCCGATCGCGCGCATCTTCTCACCGAGCCCGACATAGTCGGACTGGTCGTGCTCGGCGAGGGCGGTGCGTGCGGCATCCGCCTGCGCCGTCAGCTTCTCGATGCGCCGCTCCGCCGCCTGCAGCTCCTTCTGCGCGGCACGCAGGTCCGCACCGCCGAGGGCGGGCGCGGCAGCGGGTGCCGAGGCGGATGCCCCGGTCGACGCCGACGCCGTGCGCTCGTGATCGCGCAGGCGCAGGTACTCGTCGATCCCGCCCGGGAGGTGGCGCAGGTGCCCGCCGAGCACGGCGTACTGCTGGTCGGTGACGCGCTCGAGGAAGTACCGGTCGTGGCTCACGACGAGGAGGGTCCCCGCCCACGAGTCGAGGAGGTCCTCGATCGCGGCGAGCATGTCGGTGTCGAGGTCGTTGGTCGGCTCGTCGAGGATCAGCACGTTCGGCTGGTCGAGCAGGATCAGCAGGAGCTGCAGGCGGCGCTGCTGACCGCCGGAGAGGTCCTTCACGGGCGTCGACAGCTGCGCCGAGCTGAAGCCCATGCGTTCGAGAAGCTGCCCGGGGGTGAGCTCCGCGGCCTTCGAGCCGGTTCCGATCGTGTAGCTCGTGCGCAGGCGCGAGATGACGACGCGGACGGGGTCGTTCAGGTGCTCGTCGAGCTCGTCCATCCGCTGCGTGAGGGTCGCGACCTTCACCGTCGTCCCACGCTTCACCCGGCCGCTCGTCGGTGCGACCGTGCCAGCGACGAGGCCGAGGAGCGTGGACTTCCCGGCGCCGTTCACGCCGAGGATGCCGGTGCGCTCCCCCGGCGCGATGCGCCACTCCACGTCGCGCAGCACGTCGCGGCCGTCGTAGGACACCCCGGCATCCAGCAGATCCACGACGTCCTTGCCGAGGCGCGAGACCGCGAGGGACTGCAGTTGCACCTTGTCGCGGATCTCGGGGACGTCCTCGATCAGGACGTTCGCCGCGTCGATCCGGAACTTGGGCTTCGAGGTGCGCGCAGGCGCGCCCCGGCGGAGCCATGCGAGCTCCTTGCGCGCGAGGTTCTGCCGCCGCTGCTCGATGAGGGCGGCCTGCCGGTCGCGCTCGACGCGCTGCAGGATGTACGCCGCGTAGCCTCCCTCGAAGGGTTCCACGATGCGGTCGTGCACCTCCCACGTGGTCGTGCAGACCTCGTCGAGGAACCACCGGTCGTGGGTGACGACGAGCAGCGCGCCCGCGTTCTTCGCCCAGCGGGTCTTGAGGTGCCCCGCGAGCCACGCGATCGCCTCGACGTCGAGATGGTTCGTCGGCTCGTCGAGCGCGAGCACGTCCCAGTCGCCGGTCAGCAGCCGCGCGAGGGCGACGCGGCGCCGCTGGCCACCCGAGAGGGTGCCGAGCTCGGCATCCCACGGCAGATCCGCGACCAGCCCCGCGATCACCTCGCGGGTGCGCGCGGACCCGGCCCACTCGTGTTCAGGGGTCTCGCCGACGACGGCGTGACCGACCGTGTCGGCGTCGTCCAGGACGTCGGCCTGGTCGAGCACGCCGACCGTCACGCCGCCGCGCACCGTGACGCGGCCGCCGTCGGGGTCGAGCCGCCCGGCGAGCATCGCCAGCAGGCTGGATTTGCCGTCGCCGTTGCGGCCGACGATGCCGATGCGGTCGCCCTCGTCGACGCCGAGCGAGACGGAGTCGAAGACGACTTTGGTCGGGAATTCGAGGTGGAGGCTTTCGCCGCCGAGAAGGTGTGCCATGTCCCTCCCAGGTTAGGCGCCCGCGTTCGGTGCTCCGTGCTCTGTGTTCTGTGCTCCGTGTTCCGTGCTCCGTGCTCCGTGCTCCGTGCTCCGTGCTCCGTGCTCCGTGCTCCGTGCTCCGTGCTCCGTGCTCCATGTTCCGAACGCCGTGTGTCGAAAGCAGGGCCAATCGAGCTATCAGGGCTGGTGAAGCGCCAGAAGGCCGGGTTCACCCTGCTTTCGCAACGCAACCGCTGCGGAACGGTGCGGCGTCGCCATCGGGAGCCGCCAGTGGCCACCGAGCGTCGACGCCGATCGGCGATGACACCACGGTGTGCGTCAAGACCTGCCCTTCTTGTTCCGAAAGCAGGGCCGATCGGCCCGTGCGTGCTCGTAGGGCGTCGGATGGCCGGGTCCGCCCTGCTTTCGCAACGCGATCGCGGCCGAACGGACGGGGTTGCCGGCGGCGGCGCGTGAGCGCGTGGCGTCGACAGCGGCGGCTGGGCACAGACGTCGATGCCGATCGACGGATACCGCGGCGGGAGTCGGCACCGGCGCTTCTTGTTTCGAAAGCAGGGCCGATCGGCCCGT
>Ga0209922_100604_pt1 | contig 44124 bp, 37 predicted proteins | sample ThiBiot_500_biof_FD_183946 | JGI IMG/M metagenome (GOLD analysis project Ga0209922, IMG submission 183946) | Wastewater bioreactor microbial communities from Cape Town, South Africa - Thiocy_expt_500_biof (SPAdes) | ecosystem: Engineered > Bioreactor > Thiocyanate-remediating > Anaerobic-Aerobic ... | reverse complement strand
CGACGAATCCCGGATCGCGGGAGAAGCCGCCCGGCAGCTTCTCATAGGCGCCGTGGAAATAGGGCGCGTTGCTGCGGAACAGGTGCTGGATCGTGTCCGGCACGCGCGCCAGCGTGATCGCGACGCGGCCGACCGTGCCCGCCTTCTCCCATCCGTCGACGATCGCGCCCGTGGCCATCGCCGCGAGCGGAACGAACAGCAGCACCAGGATCAGGCTCCACAACGGCACGGGCCGGGCAAGCAGGCGCTCCAACGCGCTGCCTTCCGCTTCGACCCGAACTCGCTGATCCCGACCCATTCGCCCTCCCCAGTCGGGCATGTGGTTCGACGGTGCGGGTGTCGGCGGGATTTCGGTACGTCGCTGGCAGGTTTCCGCTTTGTGGCCGTGTTAGACGGGCAAGGTCACCAGCGCGGAAAGGCCGCCCTCCTTCCGGTTGCGGATGACGAGGTCGCCGCCATGCGCGCGCGCCACCGCGCGGGCGCTGGCCAGGCCCAGGCCGATCCCGCCGGTATCGCGGTTGCGCGAACGCTCGCCGCGGAAGAAGGGCTCGAACACGCGATCCAGGTCTTCCGGCGGCACGCCCGGCCCGTCGTCGCACACTTCGATCAGCGCCTGGCCATCGGCCTCGACCAGCGAGACTTCGGCGCTCCCGGCATATTTGAGCGCATTGGTGACGAGATTGTTGAGCATCGCCTTCAGCGCTGGCGAATTGCCCTCGACCACCACCGGGCCTCCCGGCGCAAGCGTCACCGGCGCGCCGCGATCGCTCATGTCATCGGTGACCGTCTCGGCCAGCGAGCGCAGGTCCAGCGGCTTGCGCACGCCCTGCTTGGTCGTGTCGCGCAGATAGCTCAGCGTCGCGGAGATCATCGCCTCCATGTCGCGGATGTCGCCTTCGCAGGCCTGGCGCAACGCGTCGGGCGCCGCCTCCAGCCGCAGTCCCAGGCGCATCAGGGGCGTGCGCAGGTCATGCGCGACAGCGCCCACCACGGTGGCACGATCATCGACATAGCGATTGAGCCGGGCCTGCATCCGGTTGAACGCCGCCGCGGCATCGGCGATTTCCGTCGGCCCCTCGATCGCGATCGGCGCGGCGCGGGGATCGCGGCCGAGCCGTTCGGCGGCTTCGGCAAAGGCCCCGATCGGCTTGGCGATGCGGTGAGCGAGCGCCCAGGCAAAGGGCGCGACCGCCGCCGCGGACAGGATCAGCCACCACAGCACGAACAGGCGCCACGGCTCGAAGCTGTGGTTGGAATCGATCAAGGTCCACTGCCCATCGTCCTTGCGGAACGCGGCGGAGAAATCGCCGATTATCACCACGGCCCGCGCCGCCTGATCGCTGGCCGGCGGAACGGCGCGCGGCACGCTGGCGCGATCATAGATCTTCTCGCGCTGCATGAACGGCGTGGGGAAGCCGATCCGCACTCGCTCCACCGGCACTTGCAGCGCCTTGGCCAAGGCAAGTTCGATGCGCTCGCTCCGGGGATTCCAGGGAGCCGGCTCGATGAACGCCGGGTGGGATATCAGAAGATCGCTGTCCGGATCGCCGATGCCGCGCATCGCATTGGCGATCTGCCCGACGCTGTAGACCTTGGTCGACGGCGTCTGCACCGCGATCAGCAGGCCGAGATTCATCAGCTGGGTTATCGCCACGCAGGCGACCATCAGGACGAAGACGCGCAGGAACAACGGGGAACCCGCACCCCCGCGCCGCGGTGTCACGCGCGCACCACCTTGGGCACGAACAGATAGCCTTCGTTGCGCACGGTGCGGATGATCTCGTCGCCGCCCGAGCGCAGCTTGCGGCGCAGGCGGCTCACCTGCACGTCGATCGCCCGGTCATAGGCATCCGAATCCGGACCACGGGCCGCGGCGAGCAGCGCCTCGCGGCTCAGCACGCGGCGCGGACGCTCGATGAACACGCGCAGCACCGCGAACTCGCCATCGGTGAGGCCGACCAGCACGCCGTTGGGATCGAACAGCTCGTGACTGCCGAGGTCGATGCGCCAGCCCTCGAAGACATAGACGTCGCCGCTCTCGTTCGTGGCGATCGCGCCGCGCTTGCGCAGCGCCGCGCGCACGGTGGCGAGGATCTCGCGCGGGCTGCACGGCTTGGGCAGATAATGGCCGGCGCCGACCTCCAGGCCCAGGATGCGATCCTGTTCCTCGCCAAGGGCGCTCAGGAAGATGATTTCCGGCCCATCGGCGCGCGCGATGCGGCGGCAGGCGGAAAGCCCGTCCTCGCCCGGCATCATGATGTCCAGGATCACGAGATCGACCGGGGTGCGCGCGAGGATCTGGTCCATGTCGCGCGTGCTGGACGCCGTCTCGACCTTGTAGCCCCGCGAACCGAGGCTGTTCGCCAGCAGCATGCGGATGTCGCGGTCGTCGTCGACGACGAGCAGGGTCGCCGAATCGTCCTGGGAAGTCGCGGTAGCAAGCATGGTTTCAGCTTCTACGACAAAATGCGTCTATGGTGTTGCGCGAATTTGTAACAAGATTCACCCGAGCCTGGTCGCGATCGGAACACCCCGCTTCAAAGTGAGCGTCACCGGCGTCCTTTCGGCGATTTCGGCGAGGCGGGCATTCTGCTCGGCATCGGTGCCGGTGATCGTCAGGATGCGCTCGATATTGAGCGTCTCGCCCTGGCCATGGAGGAACAGGGCGACCTCGATATTCTCCACCGGCCACGCCTTGCGCTCGGCGTACATGCGCAGCGTGATCGCGGTGCAGGCGCCCAGGCTGCCCAGCAGCAGTTCATAGGGTGCGGGCCCGGCATCGCCCCCGCCCCGCGCTTCGGGCTCGTCGGCGACGAGGCCGCGCTTGCCGAAGCTGATGTCCGTGGCATAGGGCGCGGCGCGCCCGATCTTGGCAATGGCGTGAGTCATGCCGGCAAGACTAGGACGGTATAGTCGTTCCGTCATCCCCGCGCAAACGGGGATCCAGAGCGCAGGCGCTGTCCTTCCTGGCTCCGGACCCTGCCTGCGCGGGGATGACGTAGGGAGAAGAGGGCAGGCCCTCAGCTCTTCTGCCAGCCCCCGCCGAGCGCGCGGAACAGGTCCACCTGCGTCTCGGCGATGAAGGCATCGGCCTGTGCCAGGTCCGCTTCGGCATCGGCGAAGGTGCGTTCGGCATCGAGCAGGGCGAGCGAATCGATATCGCCCTCGCGCTGGCGGGCGCGGGCAATGTTGACCGCCGCCTCGGCCTCGTTGCGCGCCGCCTGGAGCGCGGTGCGCCGGCCCAGCGCATGGCCATAGGCGGAGAGCGCCGTCTCGGTCTCCTGCAGCGCGTTCAGCACCGTGCCGTCGAAGGTGGCGAGCGCGACCTTGCTGTCCGCTTCCGCCCCGGCGACGCGCGCGCGGGCCGGGCCGGGGTTGACCGCCCAGTTGATCAGCCCGCCAAGGAGCCAGCGCAGCGGGCCGGCGCCGAACACGTCGCCGAAATCGGTGCCGGTCGATCCGCCCGAGACGCCGAGCGTGATCCGCGGATAGAGGTCCGCGGTCGCCACGCCGATCCGCGCGGTGGCGGCGGCCAGGCGGCGCTCGGCGGCGCGGATGTCCGGCCGGCGCGCCAGCAGCGCGGCGCCGTCGCCGACCGGGATCGGCTGGCCGAGGCGCAGCGTCGTGCTGCGCGCGCCCGCCACCGCCGGCAGATCGGCAGGCGTGCGACCGGTGAGCGTAGCGAGGCGGAACAGTGCGGCATCGCGCGCGGCCTGGAGCGCCGGCACCTCGGCCTGGCGCTGGTTGCGGAGCGCGCCGATCCGGGCAGTGTCGAGCCGGGTCGCCAGGCCCACGCCGCGGCGGCGCTCGGTCAGGTCGATCGACTGGTCGAGCAGCTTGACGATATGCTCGGCCACCCCCAGCCGCTCGGCGGACGAAGCCGCATCGGCATAGGCGCGCGCCGTCTCGGCGGCGACGATCACGCGGACCGCGTCGGCATCCGCCTCGGCCGCGCCGACATCGCCGCGCGCTGCCTCGGTGCCGCGGCTGAGGCGACCGAACAGGTCGGCCTCGTAGCTGACGCTAAGCCCGGCATCGACCTGCCAGTCCTCGCGCGGCGCGCCGGGCAGGCGCTGGGCCGCGGGCAGGCGCCCGTAATTGGCGCCGGCGCTCAGGCTGGCCTGGGGCAGTTGGTTGGCCCTGGCGCCGCGCAGCACCGCGCGGGCCTTCTCGATCCGCGCCACGGCGACGCGGATATCGGTGTTGGCGGCCAGCGCGTCGGCAACGAGGCTGTCGAGCACCGGATCATTGTAGAGCCGCCACCAGTCGCCCTGGACGGGCGCGGCGGTCACCGCCGGATTGGCCGCGACGAAGGTGCCGGCCGCGGTCTGGGGCGGCGTCGGCGCGACATAGTTCGGACCGGCGGCACAGGCGGCGAGCGCCAGGGCCGAGGCGGTTGCGAGGAAGATACGGTAGGTCATTTCATTTCCTCCTTCCCGCCGCTCCGGGACGGGCCCGGAGCGGCGGCAGGGTTTCACTCGGCGGGCTGCAGCGCCGGCTCGTGGCCGCCTTCGTCGACTGCCTTGCGGTTGCCGCGCATCCTGGCGATGCGATCGCCCAGCGCGCGGCAGACGACGTAGAAGGTCGGCGTGAAGAGCAGGCCGAACGCCGTCACGCCCATCATCCCGAAGAACACCGCGGTGCCCAGCGCCTGGCGGAGCTCCGCGCCCGCCCCGCTCGCGATCAGCAGCGGCACGGCGCCGAGGATGAAGGCGAACGACGTCATCAGGATCGGCCGCAGGCGGTCGCGCGCGGCACGCACCGCGGCCTCCACCGGCGACAGCCCATCCTGCACTTCCGCCTGGTGGGCGAACTCGACCACGAGGATCGCGTTCTTGGCGGCGAGCGCGATCAGCACGACCAGGCCGATCTGCGTGAGCACGTTATTGTCCATGCCCCGCAGATTCACTCCGGCCATCGCCGCGAGCAGACACATCGGCACGATCAGGATGATCGCCAGCGGCATGGTCAGGCTCTCATATTGCGCCGCCAGCACCAGGAAGACGAACACCACCGCGAGCGCGAAGACCAGCCCGGCCGTGCTGCCGGCCGCCTTTTGCTGGAAGGCGATGCCGGTCCATTCGGCGCCATAGCCGGCGGGCAGTTCGCTCGCGAGCTTCTCCATCGTGTCGAGCGAAGCGCCCGAGCTGTAGCCCGGTGCGGTATCGCCATCGACTTCCACCGCCGGGAACAGGTTGTAGCGCGTCACGCGGTACGGGCCGGTCTTGTTCTCGAAGGTCGAGACCGAGCCGATCGGCACCATCGCGCCCGAGTTCGAGCGGGTCTTGAGGTTGGCGATGTCCGCCTCGGTCGCCCGGAACGGCGCATCGGCCTGCGCGGTCACGCGATAGGTGCGGCCGAGCATGTTGAAGTCGTTCACGAACGCCGAGCCGAGATAGACGTTCAGCGCCTCGAACACCCGCTCCGGCGGCACCCCGAGCATGTCTGCCTTGCGCCGGTCGATATCGGCGAAGACGCGCGGCGTCGCGGTGTTGAAGAAGGTGTAGATCTGCTTGAGGCCCGGAGTCTGGTTGGCCTGGCCGATCAGCCCGAACGCGGTCTTGCCCAGCTCGTCATAGCCATGCTCGGCGCGGTCCTCGATCATCATCCGGTAGCCGCCGGCCGAGCCGATGCCCTGGATGACGGGCGGCGGGACGACCAGCAGCATCGCCTCGTTGATGTCGGCGGTGCGCTGGCGCGCCTCGTTCATGATCCCGTCAAAGGTGACCCCGAGCTTCTTGCGCTCCTCGAAGGAGAGCAGGGGCACATAGGCGGCGGCCGAGTTCGGGGCGAGCGTCTGCGACGGGCCGTCGAAGCCGGCGAGCATCACCGATCCCTTCACGCCCTTGATCGGGAGGATACGGGCGACGACCTTGCGCATCACTTCGTCCGTCCGCTCGAGCGACGAGCCCGGCGGCAGCTGGATGACGGTGAGGAAATAGCCCTGGTCCTGCTGCGGGATGAACCCCACCGGCGTCACCCAGAACATCCCGATCGTCGCGGCGATCAGGCCGACATAGGTGAGCATCATCCGCTTCGGCCGGGTGACCAGCACGCGGGTGAGCTTGGCATAGCCGACGCTCATCCGCTCGAAGCCGGTGTTGAACGCATCGGCGCCGCGGCGCACGATCCGGCCGATCGGTCCCCGGGGTTCGCCCTCGTGATGCTGCAGCAGCAGCGCCGCCATGGCGGGCGACAGGGTGAGCGAGACGAGCAGCGAGATCGCGGTCGCGGCCGAGATCGTCACGGCGAACTGCTTGTAGAAGGCGCCCGACAGGCCGTTCAGGAACAGCGTCGGCAGGAACACCGCGAGCAGCACCAGCACGATCGCGACGAGCGCGCCGGACACTTCGTCCATCGAAGTGCGCGCCGCCTGGAGCGGAGTCATCCCTCGCGCCAGGTTGCGCTCGACATTCTCCACCACGACGATCGCGTCGTCGACGACGATGCCGATGGCGAGGACGAGGCCGAACAGCGAGAGGTTGTTGAGCGAGTAGCCGAGCGGCAGCAGCACCGCCATCGTGCCGATCAGCGAGACCGGGATGGCAAGCACCGGGATGATCGCCGCGCGCCATTTCTGGAGGAAGACGATGACGACGAGCACGACGAGCAGGATCGCCTCGCCCAGCGTGTGATAGACCGCGTCGATCGACTGCGCGATGAACTCGGTCGGGTTGTAGATGACGCGATATTCCAGGCCCTTGGGGAAGTTCTTGGACATCGCCTTGAGCTGATCCTGCACCGCATTGGCAGCGGCGAGGGCGTTCGAGCCCGGGCGCTGGAACACGGCGAGGATCACGGTCGGCTTGTTGGAAAGATAGGTGTTGGACGAATAGTCCGCCGCACCCAGTTCCACGCGCGCCACGTCGCTCACCCGCACCTGGTGCCCGTCGGCATCGGTGCGGATCACCACCTGGCCGAACTGCGCGGGATCCTTCAGGCGGCCCTGCGTCTCGATATTGAGCTGGAAGGCGTTGCCCGTCGGCGTCGAGCCCGGCTGGCCGAGCGTGCCGGCGGCGACCTGGACGTTCTGCGCGCGCAGCGCCTGGACGATGTCGCCCGCCGTCAGGTTGAGCGCGGCGGCGCGGCCCGGATCGATCCACACGCGCATCGCATAGTCGCGCGCGCCGAACATGCGCACGTCGCCCACGCCTTCGACACGGGCGAGGCGGTCCTTCACCTGGGTCAGCGCATAGTTGGAGATATATTCGCGATCGACGGAGTTGTCCGGCGAGATCAGGTTCACGACCAGCAGGAAGTCCGGCGTGGTCTTGCGCGTGACGACGCCCAGACGCTGCACTTCCTCGGGCAGGCGCGGGATCGCGACCGCGACGCGGTTCTGCACCAGCACCTGCGCGGAATCGAGATTGGTTCCCGACTTGAACGTGACGGTGATGGTGACGTTGCCGTCGCCGGTCGATTGCGACGACTGGTAGAGCATGTCGTCGACGCCGTTGATCTCCTGCTCGATCGGCGCGGCGACCGTCTCGGCGACGGTCTCGGCCGAAGCGCCGGGATAGGAGGCGGTGACCGTCACCGTCGGGGGGACGATGTCGGGATATTGGGAAATCGGCAGCGCGAGATAGGCGATCGCACCGATGATCGTGATCACGACCGCGATGACGGCCGCGAAGATCGGGCGCGTGATGAAGAACCGCGAGAGGCGCATGGGGCCACTCCTCGAAAAAGAGGTCTGAAACGAAGAAAGTGTCAGCCGCCGGACCCTGGGGAGATCCGGCGGCTGACGGTCAACGGGCGAAGGTTGCTTCGCCCGTCACCGGCGCCGTGAGGGCCGGCGCCTGACTGGTTGCGGTCGGCGCGATCTTGCCGGGCTTCGGGTTCACCTTGCCGCCCGGAGCGGCGAACTGGGTACCCGAGATCACCACCTTGTCCTGGGCGGTCAGGCCGGAGCGGACGATGCGCAGGCCGTCGACCACGGGCCCGAGCGTCACCGGCTTGGGCGCGACGGTGCCGTCCTTGCCCACGGTGAGCACGAGCTTGCGGGCCTGGTCGGTCTGGATCGCGGTGTCCGGCACCATCAGCGCCTGGGTGGTGCCGCCGGCCGAGAGGCGCATGTTGCCGAACATGCCGGGCGTCAGGAACATGCCCGGATTGCTCAGCACCGCGCGGCCGCGGATCGTGCCCGACTTGGGATCGAGCCCATTGTCGGTGAAGTCGAGCTTGCCCTTCCACTTATAGTCGGTCTCGTCCTGCAGGCGGATCTCCACCGGCGATTCCTGGGCGCCGGTTTCCTTCGCGCGCTTGGTCTTGAGGAACAGGGCCTCCGAACCGTCGAAGGTGAAGTAGATCGGATCGAGCGCGTTGATCGTGGTCAGCAGCGAACCGCCCTGCCCCTCGCCTGCGGCCACCAGGTTGCCCGGATCGACGCGGCGGTCCGAGATGCGGCCGGCGATCGGCGCGCGGACCTGGGTGAACTCCATGTCGAGCGCGCGGCTGCGCACCCGGGCCTGGGCCGCAGACACCGACGCACCGGCGGCGCGGACGCGGGCCTGGAGCCGCTCGACATCGCTCTTCGACACCGCCTCGACCGAGACGAGACGCTCGGCGCGACCCAGGTCGGAGCGGGCAAGCGCGAGATCGCTCTCGGCACTGGCCAGCCCGGCGCGCGCTTCGGCCAGGGCCGCCGCGAACGGGCGCTGGTCGATGGTGAAGAGCAGCTGGCCCTTCTGGACGATCGCACCGTCGGTGAAATGGACGCCGGTGATCGCCCCCGAGACGCGCGGACGCACCTCGACTGCGCGGCTCGGCTCGAACCGGCCGACATAATCGTCCCATTCGTTGACGTCGCGGACCAGCGGGGTGGCGACCGTCACCACCGGCGGCGGCGGCGCCGCCATCGCGGCGGGCGCGTCCTTGCTGGCGATGCTGAGGCCGGCGGCGACCAGCAACACCGGCAGCGCGACGAGGCTGCCGCGCTGCCACAGCGGCATGCGGCGAAGGCGATCCGAGACGCCCGGCTTGTTGTCGCCCGTCTCGGATTCGATGCGCGTGATCATGTTCATTGGAATCGCTTCCCCTGATTCAGGGCTGCCCGGCCGCGGCTGATGGAGGCGAGCAGCGTTTCATATTGGTCGGGCGTGAAGCCCGCTTCGTGGAAGGCGCGGATCTCGTGGCGGGGCACGGCATAGCCCTTGTGCCAGGCGAGCACCGACATGCGGCGCAGCGCCTCGAGTTTCTGGTCCGCTAGTTTCGGATTGGGCACCTCGCCCCCGAAGATCACGCCCAGCGCCACCGAGAGGCGACCGGGCTTCTCCAGCGACGCCAGCCGGTCGTGCTGCGCGATCGCGACGACTTGCCATTCGAGCGCGGAAAAGCCGCTGACCGGGAGGACATCGGCAGGCACCGCGATCGGGCTGCCCTGGAGCGCGGCGAAGTTGAGATAGGCCATGATCGTCTCCTCCTGCTTGTTGCCCGGCGGAAGGCAAAAGCCTCCCCGTGCCGCGCGGAACGGTTTCCGCCGGCATTTCCGGTCATCCCCAACCGGCACGAGACGAGGCTTTCGCGCAGACGCATGTGTCTGCGGCGCACCGTCCCGGTCCTGTCTAAATTCTGCGCTGCTGGAGTGATGGCCCGGGGCGTCGGCCCCTTGTCGTCGCTTCGGCAGCTTCCCTCATTCTATACTGACTGGTATAGAAATCGTGCTGCGTTGCGTCAAGGGCTTTTTATACTGGTCGGTATTTTTTGTCGAGGCGGGGCCAAACAAAAACTTTCAAGAGGCGTTCGCGATCGGGCGCCTCCCTGTCATCGCGGCGAAAGCCGGATGCCGGCAATCTCGCTTACTTGCTCGGCCAGCAGGCCAGGCTGGTGTCGATCAGCGCCTGAAGATCGGCGCACGACGTGCCGCCGCCGGCCTGGAGCGCAATGCCCTGGAGCAGTGCGGTCAGATAGGCGGTGAGCCCGATCACGTCGGTATCGGCGGGCAGGTCGCCTTCGTCCTTGGCGCGCTCGAATCGATCGATCAGGCCCTGCTTCACGGTTGCCCCGCGCTTGAGCACCTCGGCGCGGATCGACTCCGCTTCGGCCCCGCAAGCCACCGAGTTGATCACGCCCATACAGCCCTTGGGATCGCACGAGCTCATCTGCATCTCGAGCGCGCCGATCAGCAGCCGCTCGGCGACGCCACGCGCAGTCGGCGCGTCGAGCGCCTTGCCCATATAGTCGAGCTTCTCGCGCTGATAGAGATCCAGCGTCTTCCGGAAGAGCGCTTCCTTGTTGCCGAACGCCGCATAGAGGCTCGGCCGGGTGATCCCCATCGCTTCGGTCAGGTCGCTCAGCGAGGCGCCCTCATAACCCTTGCTCCAGAAGACGCGCAGCGCCGCGGTCAACGCCGAGTCGGTGTCGAATTCGCGGGGGCGCCCCTTGGCGACGGCACAGGCGGTGATTTCCATAATGACCGGTACATAATGTTGATGGACCCAAAAGTCCAATGCCTTGCGGCCCTTCCGCATTCCACTCCGGTTAACCACTGTATTTTCACGGGTGTGAACTTGCCGATCGGTGGGATTACGCGCTTCCCATGGTTGAATCCATTCGACTCACCAGTTGGCGGAAACATAGGGCGCCCGTCATGCAAGTCTCGGATGCATGCCGCGGGCCCTCCCGCAGCCCCGCCGAATTGACGAACGAGAATATCGCAGGACGCGTCAGGGGCATTTGGACGGCAATGGCATCGCATCGTCCGCAACAACCGGCGACCATGCGCCGCTCCCTTCATTTATACGCTGCATATCGTTTGCACCAAAATGGAGTAATTTAGATGGACGGCCAGCGTCTGGTGCACATCGTCGATGATGAGGACAGCGTCCGGAACTCGATCGGGTTCATGCTGCGGACCACGGGCTATGCCGTGCGCCTCTGGCCATCGGGCGCGGCGTTCCTCCGCGAACTGCGCAGCGTCGAGCCGGGCTGCGTCCTGCTCGACATCCGCATGCCCGAAATCGACGGGCTGCAAGTGCAGCAACTGCTCAACGAGCGCGGTGCCGCCATGCCGGTGATCGTGCTCACCGGACATGGCGACGTGGCGGTCGCGGTGAAGGCGATGCGCGCGGGCGCGGTCGACTTCCTCGAAAAGCCGTTCGAGGCCGATCGCCTGCTGAACGCGATCGACAAGGCCTTTGAGCGCATGCGCGAATCGAACGGCGCCTCGCGCACCGATGCGGCCCGCACGCAGCTCGCCAATCTCTCCGCGCGCGAGCGCGAAGTGCTGGAAGGGCTCGCGGCCGGCTTTCCCAACAAGACCATCGCCTATGACCTCGGCATCTCGCCGCGCACGGTGGAAGTGCACCGCGCCAATCTGATGCAGAAGCTCGGTGCGCGCAGCCTCTCCGAAGCGCTGCGCGTCACCTTCACCGCCGAGATGGGCGAAATCCAGCGTCCCTAGGCGTCAGAACCAGCCGGCGGTTTCGCCCAGCATCATGATACCCGCGGCGATGAACAGCACCGCGGCGATACCGTGCACCAGCCGCAGCGGCACGCGCTTGAGCAACGCGTTGCCAAGGAACACCGCCGGCACATTGGCCAGCATCATGCCCAGCGTGGTGCCGGCGGTGACCGCCCATATATTATGGAACTTCGCCCCCAGCGCCACCGTGGCGAGCTGAGTCTTGTCGCCCATCTCGACCAGGAAGAAGGCAATGGCGGTAGTGAGGAAGGCGCCGAAGCGAGCCGGCTTGTCCTCGATGTCGTCGATCTTGTCGGGGATCAGCGTCCACAGCCCCATGGCGATGAACGAAGCGGCGATCAGATAGCGGAACCAGGCGCCCTGGAGCAGCGCGGCGGCTTCCGAACCTACCAGGGCGGCAAGGAAATGATTGGCCAGCGTCGCGACCAGGATGCCGAGGATGATCGGCACCGGCTTCTTGAAGCGCGTGGCGAGCAGGATGGCGAGCAACTGGGTCTTGTCGCCGATCTCGGCGAGCGCCACGAGTGCGGTGGAACTGAGCAGGGCTTCCACGGGCAATACTCCGGGCCGGACGGAGACGAAATCCAACGACATCGCACCTCCCCGCCCGGCAAGAGCGGAGATGCGACGCCATTGGTCTCGCCCGAACGGTGACCCGTCCCTCCCGCGCCATGGCCTCTCGGCCAAGCATGTTGACGCAGGAGCCCGCGCGACGGCGCGGCTGGCTACTCCCCAAATAGCGAGGTACTGCCGAAGCAGCACCTGCCCGGCCTAGGGCAGGTGCCCGTGAGAATCCAGCGCTTTGTGGTTCAGCCCGCCAGGCAGAGCAGGGGATTCCCGGCCGCAGGCACCGCGTCCGGTTCGCCGCGCAGCGAAGCGAGCAGGTCGCCGATCGAGCGCACCGGCGTCGAATCGAGGAAGCGGCTGCCCCAGTCGCGTGCCAGCGCCGCGGCATCGGCTCCGGTATCCGCCAGGATCGAGGGAAAGGCGATGCGCAGGCGGGGCCCGGCGAAGAGCTGCTCGGGCGAGGCAGTCACCGCCGACCCCAGCGGCCGGACGAACACCGCGCCAGCGACCTTCTCGACATAGGAAGCCGGCGAGAGCCGCGCCCACCAGGTCACCGCGAAACAGCCGATGCCGTGCGCGACCAGGATCACCGGGCGCTCCGTCAGGCGAACCGCCTCGTCGAGCCGCGCGGCCCACAGGTTGCGCCCGCCCCCGCCAAGCTCGATGATCTGCCCGGCATGCGCCAACAGGCTGCGGGCGGGACGGTCGGCACGATCATAGATGGTCAGTGTCGGAAGCGACAGATCGAAGAGGCCATTCTCGGGCATTCGCTTATCTCCCAGCCGGGCGGGAAGGCACGCTCAACGAGTCGCCAGCCTATTCCTACTCCACCACTATGCAATCGCCCCTGCGCCAGGATGTTTTCCCGGCGCGCCGAAATAATCGGCCCCTCTGTGACTCTCCCGTGTCCGAATATTGCAGAAAGTTCATCTTGCGGAGAACTGTCGGCCACGCGGGCGGGTGCAGTCTCGCCTCTCCACAAGCAGGAGAGTGCCAATGTTCAGGAAGTTGATGATCGCCGGAGCCTCGCTCGCCATGCTCGCCGCGGCGACGCCTTCGATCGCAGCAGCGCCGTGCCGCGACGCGCACGGCAAGTTCATGAAGTGCCCGACCAAGCCCGCGGCCAAGCCCATGGCCACCAAGCCCGCGGCGGCCGCCCCCGTTGCCGCCAAGCCCATGGCGGCAAAGCCCGCGCCCGCCAAGGCAACGCACTGCAAGGATGCCAAGGGCAAGTTCGTGAAGTGCGGCACGGCAGGCGCCAAGCCGGCCTGACCGCCAGCTCCGGGCTCGGCCGCCCGCATCGGCCGGGCCTGGATCATTTCCTACCAGCAACTTCGAAGCCGGCGGCAACCCCGCCGGCTTTTTCGTTCGTCCGCCCGATGCGCGATCGATCCGGCTTCGTCGCAATACGCGCCGCCTCGGTCGCTTAACGGAGGAAGCTGCCCCCCGCTCCCCGCAGCGTACCTCCTGCGCCCGTGCTTCAATCGTGAAGGCGGCGCAGCGAGCGGGCGGGCTGCCGGGCGACATCCTGGACGATCGGGTCGGCGAAATTTCCCAAGCGAAATGGCCAGAGCGCGATGCAGCCCCGCCGCGCGAGCGAAAGAGGGAGTGGTCCGCCACGCGAGCAGCCTGAGCACAGACTGCCGCCGCGGCCACAAGCAAAAGGGCTGACAATGATAAATCGAACCAGGACCATCACCCGGCTGTTGCGGGACTCGACGGCACTTTGCGGCGCCATGCTGATCGCCGCGCCGGCATTGGCGCAGGAAGCCGCGCCGGCGGCGTCATCCGCACAGGACGCTGCCGCTCCCGCGGCCGCCCCGGCTGCCCAGGAAGCGACCGGCGACCAGATCGTCGTCACCGGCTCGCTGATCCGGCGCACCGACACGGAAACGCCGTCGCCGGTCACCGTGCTCTCGGCCGAGACGCTGGAGCAGCGCGGCCTCAACACCGTCACCGAGGCGGTGCAGCGCCTGTCGGCCGGCAATGCCGGCACGATCACCCAGGGCTGGAATGCGGGCGGCAATTTCGCGGCGGGCGCCAGCGCCATCTCGCTGCGCGGCCTCACCGTGCAGTCGACGCTGACCATCTTCGACGGCCTGCGCATGGCGCCCTATCCGCTTGCGGACGACGGCCAGCGCAACTTCGTCGACATGAACACCATCCCCAACGCGATCATCGAGCGCATCGACGTGCTGAAGGACGGCGCCTCCTCCACCTATGGCGCGGATGCCGTCGCCGGCGTGATCAACGTGATCACGAAGAAGGAGATCAAGGGCCTGCACGCCAATGTCTCGGCCGGCATCTCGCAGCGCGGCGACGCGGGCGAGCGACGCGCCGACCTGACCTGGGGCTATGGCGACCTCAACGACCAGGGCTTCAATTTCTACGTCAGCGGCGAATATATGAAGCAGGACCCGCTCTGGGCGCGGGACCGCGACTATCCGTTCAACACGCTGGACTGGAGCCGGATCTGCGGCGCCAGCGGATCCTGCCTGCCGAACCACACCTGGAACGGCATCAGTGCGAACGGGACGGTATTCGGCCTGTACGCCCCGCCTGGCGTCGCGATGATCCGTCCGGTGGCGACACCGGGCAACCCCAGCGGTTCCGGGCGATTCTCCTACATGGCCACGTCGAATCCCTGCGGACGCTGGACGCCGTATCAGCTCTCCGCCGCGCAGATCGCACAGGCGACCACCGCGCCCACGAGCGGCATCGTCTGCCAGGGCAACCAGGCGGAGTATCTGATGCTGCTGCCGGACGTGGAGCGCTTCGGCGTGTCGAGCCGCTTCACCGCCAATATCGGCGACTCGCACCAGTTCTACGCACAGGCGAACTATTACAAGACGTCCACCGCCGCCACGTCCTCGCCGCACGCCTTCAACGGCACCCTGCCGGATCCCACCTCGGTGGGCACCTACAGCGTGATCATGCCGGTCTATGTGTGCGCATCCGGCAGGGGCACGCCCAACGGAGTGAACACCGGTTGCGATGCCACCAACGGCACGCTCAACCCGCAGAACCCCTATGCCGCCGCCGGCCAGACCGCGCAGGTCCTGTTCCGGTCCGACCGGATTCGCGAGGATGAGGCGATCTCCCGTACGCTGCGCGGCACGATCGGCCTGTCCGGCCAGGTCGCCGGCTTCGACTATTCGGCGAGCTTCGTCGCCGCCAATTCGAAGCTCACCCGCATCCAGCGCGGCTATGTGAAGCCGCAGCGGATCATGGACGTGCTGGCCCGCGGCACGTTCAACTTCACCAATCTGGCCGCGAACCCGCAGAGCGTCTGGGACTATATCGCGCCGGAAAACGCCACGGTGTCGAACTCGGACCTGTGGCAGGCCACGGCGAACCTGTCGCGGCACGTCATCGACCTGCCGGGCGGCGGCGTGGATGCGGCGGGCGGCCTTTCCTATCGCTATGAATCGATCATCTCGCCCAGCGCCAATCCGGGCAGCGACATCAGCCCCTGGGATCGCTATTACAACGTCAACGCAGTCGGCACCTCGGGCAGCCGCAAGGTCTTCTCGGCCTTTGGCGAAGTCCAGGCGACCGCGCTGGACATGCTCGAGCTGAACCTCTCGGGCCGTTACGACTCCTATTCGAGCGGCCAGAAGAACTTCTCGCCCAAGGTCGGCGCCAAGTTCACGCCGATCCGTGCCCTTGCGGTGCGCGGCACCTGGTCGAAGGGCTTCCGCATCCCGAGCTTCAACGAAGCCTATGGCACGCCGACCACCGGCTTCGTCACGCGCGGCGGCGGCACCTTCTGCCAGACCTATGCGGCGTTCTGCGCCGCGCACGGCAACAATGTCTACGCCAGCCAGGCCTTCAGCATGGGCCTGACCAATGTCGGCAATCCCGATCTGCGGCCGGAGAAGTCGGAGAGCATCACCGCCGGCCTGATCTTCGAGCCGATCCGCGGCCTGAGCTTCACGCTCGATTTCTGGCGGATCCGCGTCAAGGACCAGATCGTCGGCGTGAACAACACGGCGCCGGTGCTCGACGCCTATTATCGCAACAACGGCGTGGTGAACATTCCGGGCGTCACCGTCCGCCCCGGTCCGGTGGATCCGGCCAATCCGAACGCGTTGCCGCATATCGGCACCATCCGGGCCCTCTATGCCAATGCCAACCGGCAGGTGGTCCAGGGTATCGACGCGGGTTTCAACGCGAACCTGAAGCTGACCGAGGGCGTGCGCTGGATCAGCTCGCTCGAGGTCTCGTATCTCGACAAGAACCACCTCACGCTGATCGACTCGATCACCGGCGAGGCGCAGCCGCCGCAGCGCTACGAGGACACGCTCAGCCCCTGCAACAACACGTCGTGCTCGGGTTCGCCGCGCTGGCGGGCGAGCTGGCAGAACACGCTCAAGCTCGGCGGCACCAGCGTGACGGCCACGGCCTATTACACCGCCGGCTATCACGTCTCGCAGGTCGATTTCGGCGCCACGCCGTTCGACTGCGCGAGCGCGGTCGACAATGGCGCGGCGACCTATGACGATGGCACGCCGGTGCAGTGCCGTTCGAAGGACATCTGGAATGTCGACCTGACGATCCAGCACCGGATCAACGACAATTTCGCGCTGTCGCTGAACGTGCTCAACCTGCTCGACACCAAGCCGCCCTTCGATCCGAACGCGGCCTACAGCACCTTCGGCTACAACCCGGCCTGGGCCGGCCCCAACATCATGGGCCGCTATTTCCGCGTCGGGGCGAAGATCGATTTCTAGACCCGCCGTAAGAAGGCAACTCCGGGGAGCGGCTTTGCCGCTCCCTCTTTTTTTGCCCGGCGCGTGCGCCCGTCGCGCCGCCTTCCGCTAATGAGATTGACTCGCAATATGCCATTCCCTAACGAGCCCGCCACAGGGGTGTTCCAAGGGGATCCGCGATGAAGTCCTTCCTCCGCAGCGCGCTGCCCGCCGGCGCCATGGCCGTGCGAGCCCCGGCGCCGGGCGAGGAAGAGGGTCAGGACAGGCGCCGCGAGGCGATCGACCCCATCGCCTCGCTCCGCCTCGCATATTGAACCGGGAGGAACGCGTGGCGGGAACAGCACGAGCGCGCGCGGGCTGGCGCTACCGCGTCAATGTCACGGCGCGCGCGGTGGCCGGGACGATCGGCGCCTATGCGGTCGCCGCCCTGTTCGCCGCGGCGATGGCGCGCCTGCTGCCGATGCCGAGAGTGGAAGCGATCATGCCGGCGACTCTGCTCGCCTTCCTCGTCGGGCCGGCGGTCACGCTGTGGGCGTTCCTCGCCCGCGGTCCCTGGCGCGCCTGGGCCGGGGTAATCCTGCTCGCCGCGCTCTTCGCCGCGATCGGCTGGGCCGCCGGGGCACCGGCATGAGCGCGCTCCGCGAAGGCGCGCGCCAGGTCATGGCCTGGCTGCACGGCTGGACCGGGCTGCTGCTCGGCTGGGTGCTGTTCGTCATGTGCCTTGCCGGCACGCTCAGCGTGTTCAAGCCCGAGATCGGCCAGTGGATGCGCCCGGAGACCCGCGCCACCGCCGATCCGGCCGATGCCGTGCAAGCCGCGACCGACTGGCTGGCGACGAACACCCGAGGTTCGACCGGCTGGTATCTCACGGCCCCGAGCGCCCGGACGAACACGGTCGAGGCCGCCTATGACAGCGACGGCAGCTTCGTCTATCGCGCGCTCGATCCGGTGCGCGGCGCCCCCGCCCCGCGCGAGACGCTGGGCGGAGAATTCTTCTACCGCCTCCATTTCGAACTGGAGCTGCCCTATCCCTGGGGCCGGCTGCTCGCGTCGATCGCGGCGATGGCGATGCTGGTCGCCCTGATCACCGGGATCATCGCGCATCGCCGCATCTTCAAGGACTATTTCACCTTCCGTCCGGCCAAGGGGCAGCGCTCCTGGCTCGACGGGCACAATGCGCTGGGCGTGCTCGCCACGCCGTTCCACTTGATGATCACCTTCACCGGGCTGGTCACGCTCGCCTCGCTCAACATGCCCTGGGCCATCTCCGCCACCTATGGCAAGGACCTGGCCGCGGTGTACCACGATCTTGCGCCGGGCGTGGCGGAGCGCGCCAGGGCGAACGTGCCCGTGCCGCTGGCTCCGATCGCCCCGATGCTGCGCGAGGCCCAGCGCCGGCTCGGCGGCACGATCGGCCGCGTCTATGTGATCAACCCGGGCGACCGGGCCGCGGTGGTCACCATATTCCGCTCGGATGCCGACCAGATCGGCTTCACGCCCGCCGAGATCAGCTTCGACGGCGCCACCGGCAGGCCGCTCCGCGCCTGGCGGGAGAATCGCGGCGCGATCCAGACCTATAATGTCGTCTACGGACTCCACATGGCCCGCTTCGCCTCGATCGCGACGCGCTGGCTCTATTTCCTGGGCGGCGCGATGCTGACGCTGGCGATCGCGACGGGCCTGGTCCTGTGGATCGTCAAGCGCCGCGAGCGCGCGCCGCTCTCGCTCGGCAACCGCGTGCTCGAACGGCTGAACGCGGGCGTACTGCCCGGCGTGCCGCTGGGGTGCGCCGCCTATCTCCTCGCCAACCGCCTGTTGCCGCTCGGTCTCACCGGCCGGGCCGAGCTGGAGGTCTCCACGGCATTGTGGGCCGCCGCCGCGGCAGTGGCGATGGGCGCCGCGCTGCCGCCGCGCTGGTCCTGGCCGCTGCTCACCGGCGCGACCGCGCTCGCCTGTACGCTCGCGGCACTCATCGGCCTGTCGATCAGCGTCATGTCGGCGGTGCTGCTGGCCGTCGCGGCGGCGCTCGCCCTGCTTGCCGCGAAGCAGCTGCGGCCCCCGAAGCGCGCCCCCGAACGCCGGAGGCGCGCGGCATGACGATGGCAGTCGCCGGTCTGCTCTATCTCGGCATGTTCGCGCTCGCCGCCGGCATGTCGCGCCACGCCGACCCCCTGCTCGGGGCCCGGGCAAGGCATGCCGCGCTCCGGCATCCGGCCCGCTATGGCTGGGCGCTGCTCGCGTTCTCCTTCCTCATCGCCTGTCTCGCGGGCGACGGCGGGCGGGCGCTGGTGCTGTGGTTCGGGCTGATCCCCTTCGCCAGCGCGATCATCCTGCTGGGGCTCAGCTATCGCCCGGCCGTGCCGCGCGCCATGGTGCCGGTCGCGATGCTGATGGTGCTGCTCGCGCCCCTTATCTAGGCGAGGACCGCCTTGCCGCGCAGCAAGGCTCCGGCAACTTCCACGATCTCGACGGGATCGAAGGGCTTGCCGATCGCCGGCACCTCGGCGAACCCCTCGGGCAGATGGTCGCGGCCATAGCCGCTGACAAAGGCGAAGGGCACGCCATGCGCATCGAGCGCGGCTGCGATCGCCTCGACGCTGGCGCCCTGCAAATTGCCGTCGAGCAGCGCCCCGTCGATCCGTCCGCCTTCGACGATCGCCCGGGCATGCTCGGCGGTCGCGGCCGGGCCGACCACTTCCACGCCGGCATCGGCGAGGATCGCGGCGAGTTCGAGCGCGACCAGCGGCTCGTCCTCGATGATCGCGAAGCGCTTGCCGGCGATGGACGCCATCGCGGCCCCGGCACCCCTGGTCCAGCCGCCGTCATCCGCCGGGCGATCCGCCGGCAGTTCCGCCGCGCCGCCGGAATGCGGCACGGTCAGGGTCCAGCGCAGCCCCTCGGCCGCGAAGACCGCCACCGCCGATCCGCCCTCGGCCTTCAGGCTCCGCTCGATCAATGCCGTGCCGAAGCCGCGCCGGCCCGGCGCCGTCACCGCCGGGCCGCCGGTCTCCGCCCATTCGAGCTCGAGCATCGCGCCGCGCAGCCGCCACTCCAACCGTACCCGCCCCGCCTCGTTCGAAAGTGCGCCATATTTGTTGGCATTGGTGCCGAGTTCATGGAGCACCAGGGCAAGGTGCAGCGCCGGCTCGGGCGACAGCTCGATCTCGGGCCCGGCGAAGCTCAGGCGCTGCGGGTCGATCGTGCCGAGCTGGAGCTGCCCCTCGATCAGCTCGCGCAGCCTGGCGCCCTGCCAGGTGGTGGCGCTGAGCAGCGAATGGGCGCGGGCCAGCGCATGGATGCGGCCGATGAAGGTCGGCGCGAAATCGGAAGGGCCGGCCGAATGGCGCAGCGTCTGCGTGGCGATCGCCTGGACCGAGGCGAGCGTGTTCTTGACGCGGTGGTTGAGCTCGCCGATCAGCAGCCGCTGCGTCGCCTCGGCGCGCTTGCGCTCGGTCACATCGAGGATCTGGACGCTGACCGAGACCAGCCGGTCGCCCTCGAACAGCGCCGAGCAATAGCATTCGCAGTCGAGCAGGGTTCCGCCCTTGTCGTTGGCGCGCAGCGTCTCGACGCGGCGCAGCTCATGCCCCTCGACCATCTGCCCCAGCACCGCCTCCACCGCCGCGCCATTGGCGGGATCCAGCCAGTCGAGCTTCGCGGCGCGCCGGCCCAGCACTTCCGCCGCGCTCCAGCCGAACAGCCGCTCGGCGCCGTTCGACCAGCCGATCACCCGGAGCTCGGCATCGAATTCGACGATGGCGAGCGGGCTGTTGTCGCTATGCGCCTGGATCCGGCCGAGCGCCGCGGCCAGCTGGTCGCGCTGGCGGGCAATCTCCAGCCGCTGGCGCGCCAGCTCGACGAAGATGTCGACCTTGTTGCGCACGATCTGCGGGTCGACCGGCTTGAACAGATAGTCGACGGCGCCCGCCTCATATCCCCGGAACCGCCGGCGCTCGTCGGTCGCCACCGCCGTCACGAAGATGATCGGAACGCGCCGCGTCCGCTCCGTCCCGCGCATCAGCTCGGCGAGTTCATATCCGTCCATCCCCGGCATCTGCACGTCGAGCAGGGCGAGCGCGACTTCGTGCCGGAGCAGCAGTTCCAGCGCGGCCGGGCCCGACGGCGCCTTGAGGATCTCCACGCCGTCGCGGCGAAGCAGCGCGTCCATCGCGATCAGGTTCTTCTCGACATCGTCGACGACGAGGATCTTCACGGTTTCAGGCTGCGGCATGGTCGACCTCCGCAGCTATCGGCCGGATGTTGCGCCGGTATATCTTCTCTTCGGAAACGAAGTCGGCGAATGCGCCGGCATGCGCGGAGAAGCGCAGATTCTCCTTCGCGCCGAGCCCCAGGAAACCGCCGCGCACCAGGCTCTGCCCGAACAGGCCGAGCGCGCGATCCTGCAACGCCCGATCGAAATAGATCAGCACGTTGCGGCTCGAGACCAGGTGCGCCTCGGCAAAGACCTGGTCGCTGGCGAGATTGTGCTCGGCGAACACCGCCCGGGCGCGCAGGCTCTTGTCGAACACCGCCCGGCCATAGCCCGCCGTATAATGATCCGAGAGCGATCCCCTGCCGCCCGAGGCGCGGTGGTTCTCGGTGAACTGCGCGATGCGATCCAGCGCATAGACGCCGGCCTCCGCCCGCTCGAGCGCGGCGGGGCTGATGTCGGTGCAGTAGAAGAGGGTCCGCTCCTCCAGCCCCTCCTCGCGGAACAGGATGGCGAGCGAATAGAATTCCTCGCCGTTCGCGCAGCCCGCGATCCACACCTTGAGCGAAGGGAAGGTGCGCAGATGCGGCACCACCTGTTCGCGGATCGCGCGGAAATAGGCCGGGTCGCGGAACATCTCGCTCACCTGGATGGTGAGGAAGCCCATCAGCTCGGCGAACAGCGCCGGCTCGCGCAGCACCCGCCCCTGCAGCTGCGACAGGGTATCGCAGCCGAAGCGCGCCTGCGCCCGCTCCAGCCGCCGCCGCAGCGAGCCGCGCGAATAGCCGCGAAAGTCATGGTGATAGCGCCGCCAGATCGCGTCGAGCAGCAGCTCGAGCTCCAGCGCGTCCACCGGATCCGCGGCGTCGCTCATCGCGGCATCCACACCCGGACCAGGCTGAGCAGCTTGTCGACGTCGAGCGGCTTGGCGAGATAGTCGTTCGCCCCCGCCGCGATGCAGTCCTGCTGGTCGCGCGCCATCGCCTTGGCGGTGAGCGCGATCACCGGCAGCCCGCGCCATTCCGGCCGCCCGCGAATCTCGCGGGTCGCGGCGATCCCGTCCATCTCGGGCATCATCACGTCCATCAGCACCAGCTCGACCGGGGCACCCCCGCCCTGCGCCGCGTCGAGCGCCGCCAGCGCCTCGATCCCGTTGCGGGCGATCTGCACCTTCGCGCCGTGCGGCTCGAAGATCGAGGTGAGCGCATAGACGTTGCGGATATCGTCCTCGACGACGAGGATGTGGCGCCCGTCGAGCGCGGCGTCGCGCTTGAGCGCCTGGCTCAGGATCGCCTGCTGCTGCTCGGGCAGGTCCGACACCACCTGGTGGAGGAACAGCGTCACTTCGTCGAGCAGCCGCTCGGGCGACTTCGCGCCCTTGACGATGATCGACTTGGAATAGCGCCGCAGCCGCAGCTCCTCGTCGGCCGAAAGGTCGCGCCCGGTATAGACGATCACCGGCGGGAAGCCGACGCTCTCGTCCATGCTCAGCCGCTCGAGCAGGTCGAGCCCCGGCAGGTCGGGCAGGTTGAGATCGAGCACCATGCAGTCGAACGTCTCGCTGCCGAGCCGCTCCAGCGCGGCCGCGGCGCTGTGCGCATCGACGGTCTCGACATCGCGCGAGGCGAGCAGCAGCCGCACGCTTTCGGCCTGTTGCGCATCGTCCTCCACCACCAGCACCCGGCGCAGGCGGCGCGTCATGTGCGCCTCCAGCCCTTCGAGCACGCCGACCAGCTGGTCGCGCAGCACCGGCTTGAGCATATAGCCGATCGCCCCGCCGGCGAGCGCCACCTGGCTGTTGTCGTCGGCCGAGACGACATGCACCGGGATGTGCCGCGTGCGCGGATCGCGCTTGATCCGGTCGAGCACCGACAGGCCGGTATGGTCGGGCAGCCCGATGTCGAGGATCACCGCGTTGGGCAGATATTGCCGCGCCATCAGCGCGCCTTCGTCGGCGGTGCCCGCGATCAGGCAGTCGAAGCCCAGTTCGTGCGCCAGGTCATAGAGAATGCGCGCGAAGGCGGGATCGTCCTCGACGACGAGCAGTACCCGGCTGTCGCCGCTGAGCCGCTCGCGATCGTCGGCGACTTCGGCGGCGCGCGGGGCGCGTCTGGGCGCGGGGGGTGTGGGCACGGCGGCGATCAGCGGTGCCTCCGCCATGGGCGCGGCCTCGATCAGCCCCGGATCATAGGTCTCGGGCAGCAGCAGGGTGAAGACGCTGCCCTCGCCGGCGCTGCTCTCCAGCCGGATCTCGCCGCCCAGCAGCCGGGCCAGCTCGCGCGAGATCGACAGGCCCAGGCCCGTCCCGCCATATCTGCGGCTGATCGTGCCGTCCGCCTGGCGGAACGCCTCGAAGACGATCTTCTGCTGCTCGGGCGCGATCCCCACGCCGGTGTCGCGCACCGCGAAGCTCAGCCGCCCGTCGGCGGCCCGCCCGGCGCTCAGCGTCACTTCGCCCCGGCCGGTGAACTTCACGGCATTGGAGAGGAAGTTGCGCAGCACCTGTTCCAGCCGCTGCGGATCGGTCTCGAGGTCGTCGGGCGTGCCCGGCAGCGCCTCGCAGCGCAGCGCCAGCCCCTTGGCCTCGGCCGCCGCCGCAAAGCCCTGGCGGAGCTTCTCCAGCATCGGCGAGATCCGGATGCGGCGCGGCTGCAGTTCCAGCTTGCCGGCCTCGATCTTCGAGATGTCGAGCACGTCGTTGATCAGCGCGAGCAGGTCGTTGCCCGACGTCTCGATCGTCTCCGCATGCCGCACCTGCTCGGCGCTCATATTGCCCGCGCGGTTCTCGGCGAGCAGCCGGGCCATGATCAGCAGCGAATTGAGCGGCGTGCGCAGCTCGTGGCTCATATTGGCGAGGAATTCGGACTTGTAGCGGCTCGCCTGTTCCAGCGCGCGCGCCTGGCCGGCGAGCGAAGCCTGCGCATGCGCCAGGTCGTCGCGCTGCGCCTCCAGCGTCTGGGTCTGCTCCTCGAGCTGGGCGTTGCTTTCCTCCAGTTCGGCCTGCTGCACTTCCAGCCGCGCCTGCGATTCCTGCAGCGCGCGGGCCTGCGCCTCCAGCTCCTCGTTGCTCGATCGCAGTTCCTCGCCCTGCGCCTGCAGTTCCTCCGCCTGTGCCTGGGTCTCCTCGAGCAGTTCCTGGAGCTGGGTGCGATATTTGGCCGAGCGCACCGCGATGCCGAGCTGCTCGGCGATCCGCTCGAGCAGGTCCTCGGCCGCCGCCGGCATCGCGGCGCCGGCGAAGCCGAGCTCCACCACCGTGTTGACCTGGCCGTCGATCCGGGCGGGCGCGATCAGCAGCTGCCCGGGCCTGGCCTGGCCGAGCGCCGAGCCGAAATAGAGATAGCCGTCCGGCACCGGCGCCAGCACGAAGCCCCGCCCGTCGGCGATCGCCTGGCCGAGCAGCCCGTCGCCCGGCGTCACTCGCTCGGGCACCGCGGCGCCGGCCGGCACGCCATAGCTGGCCCGGCGCAGGAAGCCGTCGCCGTTGCGGATGAAGATCGCCCCCGCCGTCGCGCCCAGATATTCGGCGAGGAAGCGCAGCGCGCTCGCGCCGAGCCGGTCGATCGCCAGGTCTCCGGCGAGCGCCTGTCCCAGCCCGACCTGCCCCGCCTGCAGCCATTCCTCGCGGCGAACGGCCAGCCGGTTGCGGACGAACAGCACGCCGACGATGCCCAGCGTCCAGGCGGTGAGCACGCCCAGCGTGCGGTTGACCCGCGCGATGCTGGGGTCGACGCCGCTGCGCGCCAGCATGAAGCCGGTGATGGTCAGCACCGTCGCGACTAGGGCGACCGCGGCGGGCACCACCGGGCGCGGCGCCAGATAGGCGAAGACGATCGGCAGCAGGTAGATCACCCATACCGAAGTGCCGAGCGGCAGCTGAAGGTCGGCGAGGAACGGCACCACGAGGAGAACCGCGAGCGCGCCATAGAGCAGCATTTCGTATTTCGCGCCGGACCGGTGGATCATCAAACCCCGTTCTCTAAGGCAAGCCCGAGAAATTGCCGCCTTATTCCAACAGCATCCGGGGATCGCAACCAAGATCGGCGCCGAACGACGCCGCCCGGCGCAACGTTCTGCACGCGAATTCGGTTCCGGGAAATGCGCAAATTACGGACAACGGTCCGAATCGGGACGGCAATGGCCCGGCGCGCGCAAGCCCGCTACCTGGCGGGATGCCAGGCCGGCCATGCTCCAACATGCGGGAACTAGGGGCGGCTGGCGGCGCTGAGGGGAATGTCCCCTCGAGGCCATCGCTTGCCTTGACATCCCACCAGGCACACAGACCGATGGCACGCCCACGCCGCTCCCATCGGGTGAAATTTCGTGCTTCACCCCATCCCGCAAATGTGACTGATGATCGCGAGGATTTCGGAACTCCCACTTGCGGATTCCCCCGGGGGAGAAGATAATTTCCCCATCATGAAAGATGGGATTTCCAGGCGCGCTGCCTTCGGCAGTTTCATGGCGGGCGTAGTTCCGTTTCTTCCCGAAGGCCGCAAGGGCAATCCCGACCCCGCCGGGAATGTCGCCAGCGACATTTTCCAGCTCAGAGCTGCGGCGCTAGCCAACGATATCATGATCTACGACGGCGTCGTGTTCAAATGGACGCCGGGCAATTTCACGGCCGAGGCGATGGACGCTCCGGATGATTTCGTGGAAAGCGACCACAAGCCCCTTTTGGTCGGTGCTTGGAAGCGCCAAGATGCAGCCAAGGTCCGCGACGCCGCCCGGTCATCCGAACTTGCATCGCCTACCGGCTTCACTCTCGTGAAACACAAGCGTGGGGAGGCGGGCACGTTCGCTAGAACGGCCGCCCAGATGGATCGTGCCGGCATGTTCGATAATGCCGTGCACGTTTTGCATTGGATCAGCCCGGACTATGACGAGGCGATCCGTGACTGGACGATTGCGGACTCGATCGACGGCACACCTGCACTTCAGAAAGCAGCGCTGGTAGCGAAGAACCTGCAGGGCGGCACGGTGCGCCTGCCATTCGGCCTCCTTCCGATGAAAACTACGCTCGACATTTCTGGCTACCCGATTGCGCTTATCGGCGATCCCTACGCGCCGATGCAGGCCGGATCGGCTGGCCCGGCGTGCACCTTGCGTTGGTTCGGCGTGGCGCGACCAATGATCACGGTGAACACCACGAACTGCTCCTTCGAGGGCTTCGCGATGCAGAACTACGGCAGCGCAACCGATGCCTTCGACCTAGTTCACAGCCAGCATCTATACTTCAACCGGCTCTCCTTCCTTCCCAGAAAGGACTCTACTCGCTTCTCGCGATCGATATTCAACCTTCAGAACGCCAGCATGGGCTATTCGATGTGGAAGCGGCAATGGTTCGGCAGCGCCGCCCCCAAGTTCATGCGCATCGTAAACGGCACCGGCGGTGGCACGCCAATGGAGATTTGCGACCGCTGCGTGTTCGAGACCAACGCTGAGATGGGCCCGGCAACGGTGATTTGGGTCGATGGCGAAGACTTCGACAGCGTGCTGATCCATGGCAACACCTTCAATCAGCAAGAGAACGCCGAACTCTGCATCTTCGACAATAGAACGAATCCGGCCCCTGTCGCCGGCACCGGCTTCAGCTTCTACGACAACGAAATCGACATCGTGTCGAACAACATTGCCAACCGTCCCTTCCGGATGGTGAATATCCCCAACATCGCCTTCTACGACAATTCGGTGCAGGGCGGCGCGGTCGGGCATATCGGCGAGTTGACCAACTCACGCGTAGTCCGCTTCGAAGGCAACTACGCCATGGCGCTATCAGACACTTTCTGGAAAGTTGACGCGACCAGTCGCGTCGATGTTGGCATCAACTATTTTGTGAAGGGCAACACCGGCGGCTATGTGAACAACGGAGCCGCGCAGGGGCTGATTGTCCCGCCCAAGGTCGGCAATCAGGTTTTCCTGATGCTGGAAGCAGCCGTCGAGCCGACCTTTCTTATTGATCTGACCAACGACCGGCCTCGATTGGTCGTGATCGCGAGCGAGGGCGACAGCACTCGTGGCATAAAATTCCCAGGCCAGTATTTCAACTTGATCATTCGCAACACGGCAAGCCCACTGAAGAATCTGGCCTGCAACAGAATCGAGCAGTGGCGGATGAATGGAGCGATCCCGGTTCCTAACGTCGGGAAGCAGATCGCCCTCCGCTTCGTTTGGGATGGCGAGAAGGCGAATGAAATCTCACGAACGTCGGAAATCGCTGTCTAGCCTGTGGTCCATCCGCTTGGCCGGCCTATTACCGAAAATCTCGATCCGGCTTCCCAGCATGATTGAGGATGTTGAGCCTTTCCCACGCGACCTATCCTTTCGCAGGCCGGCCACTGCAGGAGGGGACCGGTGCCAATACATCCACCTGCGCCCGGAATGCCCATGGAAATCCCTCGCCTCGACCTAGGCCATTTGAGCGACGGTCGGCGAGCATACCGATGCCCATTTGCGATACCAAATCGGCCACCGCTCGGGTCCATCGATGACATTGAAATCGCAGAATTCTGCGGCTTGGCGGCTGGTGGAGCTGAGGGGAATCGAACCCCTGACCTCTGCAGTGCGATTGCAGCGCTCTCCCATCTGAGCTACAGCCCCGCCGCCTGTCCCGGGTGGCCCCGGGAGGCGCTCCATTAGCGGCGCTTTTTCCCCAATGCAACCGGCTTGAAACAAGCGCGGCAAAACGCTTCGCCGGCGCGGCGAACTGCACTGAAAAGCGGGGCTTTTTCCGGAACCATTGCCGGCTCTCGCCCGCTGAATCCACGCCGGCCAAGCCCCCCAAGGACCGGCAGTGGAGAAGATTCCCATGAGCGACCGTTACTCCGATCCCCGCTATTTCGGCCCCGAAGACCAGTATCAGGTGAGCGGCGCCCGCCGCGCCGGCGGCGAACATTATTCGAGCGCCCGCGAATATGCCGCGGCCGGCGAGCTCGGCCGAACGCGCGGCAATCGCGGCTATGGCCCTGGCGGATATGGCAGCGAATATCGCGGCGGCTGGGACCGCGGCGCCCGCGAGCAGCGCGGCTGGGACGAGCCCCGCACCCCGTATCGCAGCCAGGATCCGGACCGCGGCTTCTTCGATCGCGCCGGCGACGAGGTCCGCTCCTGGTTCGGCGACCAGGAAGCGGAGCGCCGCCGCGAAGCCGATACGCGCTACGACACACGATGGCCCCATGGCCCCGACGATCACTATTCCGGCTGGCGCCGCCAGCGCATCGCCGAGCTCGACAGCGATTATGACGAGTATCGCCGCGAGAACGCCCAGCGCTTCGAGAACGAGTTCAACAACTGGCGCACCGATCGCCAGGGCCAGCGCGACGGCCTGCGCCGGGTGGCCGAGCATATGGAAGTGGTTGGCTCGGACGGCAGCCATGTCGGCAAGGTCGACAAGGTGCGCGGCGATCGCATCGTCCTCACCAGGAACGACAGCGAGGCCGGCGGCCATCACCATTCGATCCCGTCGCGCTGGATCCAGTCGGTCGACGACAAGGTGACACTGCGCAAGACCGCGGACGAAGCGCATGCGGCGTGGAAGGACGAGGAGCGCGCGGGCGCGCTGTTCGGAGGGCACGACGACCAGGACTGGAATCGCGACCGGAATCTCAACCGGAGCTTTTCCGGGACCTATTGATCCCCAGATGACGGATGTGAGCAGAACTGGGCCCGGGAACACGTCCCGGGCCCTTCCTTGTGTGCCGCCGGCTCAGCCCGCCAGGAACGCAGTCAGCGCCGCGCGGAACGCTTCGGGCTGGTCGAGCATGATGAAATGCCCGCTATCGGCCACGCCCTTCAGGTTCACCCTGGGCGCGCCGGCATATTCGCGCTTGTAGAGGTCGAGCGTCGGCGCCTCGCCGCCCCGCGCCGCCAGCCAGGGCACCAGTACGGTGATCGGCGCGGCGATGGCCTTCAGGTCGGGGCGCAGATCGGTCTGGAGATCCTCGAACATGGTCTGGGCGGAGACCCGCATGTCCGCCTTGGCCATCCAGGCCGCGACCTGCGCCTGCGATTCGGGCTTGGCCGCATTCTGCCGCGCAATGGCCTGGCCCACCGCTTCGGGAAGCGGCTTGCCGTAGAGGCCGGCCATCTGCGCGCGCATCGCCTCGGCCTGGGGCTTGACCGATTCGACCGTCGAGCCGGGGAAGAAGGCCGAGCCGACGAACGGCATCGCGTCGACGATCAGCGCCTTGCCGACATCGCCGGGATGCGCCTTGGCCAGCATCAGCGTCAGCAGCCCGCCCATCGAATGGCCGACCACGGCGGCACCCGCCAGCTTGCGCTCGGCGACCAGCTTGTGCAGTTCGGCGACCATGGCGGGGAGCAGCCCCTCGCCCAGATTGGCGCCCGGCGCGTCGCCGCCAAAGCCGTTGACCTGGACGAGATACACGGTGTGCGTCTTCGCCAGCTCGGGCGCCACGCCGTCCCACACCGCGCGCGGGCTCGACAGGCCGGGGATCAGGATCACCGGACTGCCCTTGCCGATCACCTGCACCGAGAGATGATCCATCTGGATCATCTCGGCCGGTGCCGGCGCGGTCGCGGCATGCGCCGCAGGGGCATGGAGGATGGCGGGGATGCTGGCGGTGGCGAGCAGGGCGAAGGCGATGCGCTTGATCATGACGGTCAGTCCTTGCGGTTGGGATTGGTGAAGATTTCTTCGATGGTGAGGCCGAACAGGTCGGCGATCCTGAAGGCGAGCGGGAGCGAGGGGTCGTAGCGGCCGGTCTCGATCGCGTTGACGCTTTGGCGGGAGACATCGAGCCGCTCGGCCAGGTCCTGCTGGCTCCAGGCCCGCTCGGCACGCAGCACGCGGAGGCGATTGATCATTCGCCGCCTCCGCGCATCGCCGCGAGCTTGTTGAAGCAGCGGCCCACGCCCAGGCCCGCGAACCACAGGATCGCGGCGTAATAGGCATAGACGTGCGGCACGAGGCCGAAATTCTCGAGAAAGCCCCATGCCGTCGCGATGCTCAGCGCGAAGCCGGTGGCGACGAGCGCCTGGCGGGTCACCTGCACGCGCAGATACTCGTCCTGCTCCTCGACGAGATAGCGGCCGAGGACGAAGAACACGCCGATCACCGGCAGCGCCGGCAGCACGCCGGCGACATAGCCCAGCGGCCCATGCAGCGGACTGTTCCGCGCATGCATGACCACGCCGATCAGGATCAGCACATAGCTCGCCATCAGCAGGATCACCGATTTCGTGTAACGCTTCTGTGCCCGATTGCCGGCCATGATTGGCTTCCTTTGCAGTTTGTAAAGGTAGCTTTACTCGAGTCGGCGTGAAATGTCAACCAAGCTTTCCATATGGGAAAGCCTGCCAGACTAGATGCTAATGCTACTTTCCAGCCGGTGCTTCGGGATCGAGGCGCCAGCCATGGAAGGTGCGGACCATCGGTTTGCCGCATCCCTCGCACCAGGATCGGAAAGCCGAGCCGTCATTCCAGGCTCGACCACGACTGCGGTGATGTTTGCCGACAAGACAATAGACTGGCTGCAGCAAGCGCATGTGCCGCCTCCCCGGAATCTCACGGGAATGGTGGCATTTTCCACCGAAAAGTCCATATTTTTGCGCAGATGCGTGAAAAGATTACCGGTTTTTAATCCGCTAGCCGTGCCAGCATCTCCGCGGCGAGGTGGCTGAGCGTGTCGTCGCGCGCACCCATCACCACGATGCGATCGCCCGGGCGCGCATTGGCGACGAGATGCGCCGCCGCTGCCGCGCGATCGGGAATGTAGAGCGCATTGCGCCCGGTCGCGGCGATATCGGCCACGATGTCCGCACTGGTCACCTCGCGGCTGGTGGTGCCGCCCTGATAGACGGGATCGGGCAGCACCAGCACATCCTCGCCGCCCAGCTTCTCGGCGAACATCGCGACGAGTTCGGCACGCATCACCTTGAGCGGGCCATAGCCGTGCGGCTGGAACAACAGGAGCAGCCTGCCCTCGAAGGCATGCAGCGTGTCCAGTGTCGCGGCGATCTTGTCCGGATTGTGCCCGAAATCGTCGATCACGGCGATCCCGCCCGCTTCGCCGACCAGCTCGAAGCGGCGCTTCAGGCCCTGGAAGCCCTGGATCGCCTGGGCGGCCTCCTCCACGGCGATCCCCGCCGCCGCCGCCGCGCCGATCGCCGCCAGCGCATTGGAGACATTGTGCCGGCCCGGCACCTGCAGCGTCACCGGGATCGACGCCTCGCCCTCGCGCGCCAGCTCGAAGGCGATGCCGTAGCGCTGCTCGCGCAGGTTGATCGCAGTCAGATCCGCCGGCGCGCCGATCGCGAAGGTGCGCAGCCGCTCGCGCGGCATCGTCGCCGCCAGCAGGGCGCCCTCGCCATTGTCGAGGTTGATCACTGCCTTGCCCGCCCGCGCGATGAATGCGCCGAACAATTCGATCAGCTTGTCCATCGGCAGGTGATCGAGGCTGACATTGTTGAGCACCGCCACGCCCGGGCGATAGAGCGCGATCGAGCCGTCGCTTTCGTCGACTTCGCTCACATAGGCTTGGCCTGCTCCCACCAGCGCGCTGGCAAAGGGGGCATCGGGCGTGACGAAGTTCTTCATCACCGCGCCGTTCATCACCGTGGGATCGCGGCCCAGCGCGTGGAGGATCCAGCCGATCATGCCGGTGACGGTGGACTTGCCGCTGGTCCCCGCCACGCCGATCGAGAGCGGTGCGGCATTGAACAGCCGGGCGTTCAGTTCCGCCCGCGTCATCCGCGCATTGCCCAGCTCGGCGGCGCGGCGCGCATCGGGCACGGTCTCCTCGATCGCGGCCGAAGCGACGACGATCTGCTCGGCCGAGCCGATCCCGCTGCCGTCCTGCGGGAAGAGCCCGATGCCGCTGCGCGCCAGGAAATCGAATTTCGCCGGCAGCCGCGCCTGGTCGAGGCTGCGGTCCGATCCGGCCACCCTGGCGCCCTGTCCGGCCAGGATCATCGCCAGCGGCATCATGCCCGACCCGCCAATGCCCACGAAGAAGTAAGGTTTGCGATGCTCCATGGCCTCGCGCTATCGGCAATTCGAAGCGAAGGGGCAAGGCATGCGCATCGGAGTCGTCGCACCAGCAAGACCGGTCAGCCGCGAGGGATCGCTGCGCATGGCCGCGTTCATGGCGCTGACCTATCCCGGGCACGAGATCGTGTTCCATCCGCAATGCTATCTGCAGGCCGGCCATTTCGCCGGCACGGACGCGGAGCGCGCGGCGGCATTCCTCGAATTCGCGAATGATCCGGCGTTCGACGCGATCTGGTTCGCGCGCGGCGGCTATGGTTCGAACCGCATCCTGGAAGCCGTGATGCCGAAGCTCGGGCCGGCGGCGAACCACAAGACCTATGTCGGTTTCTCCGACATGGGCTTCCTGCTCGGCGCACTCTATGCCCGGCGGATCGGCCGGGTGGCGCATGGCGCGATGGCCTCCAGTCTGGGCATGAACGACACCGGCGAGGGCGCCGGCTGGGTGCTCGGCTGGCTGATCGACGGCGACAGGCGCGGCTTCGAGCCGGGCCTTGCCGACGGGCGCCCCGCCGCCGCGTTCAACCTCGCCATCCTGGCCGCGCTGATCGGCACCAAATATCTGCCCGACCTGACCGATCACGTGCTCTATATCGAGGAAGTCGACGAGCCACTCTACCGGATCGACCGGATGCTGTTCCAGATGGCGCATGCCACGCAGCTCAAGGGCATTGCCGGCGTGCGGCTGGGCGCGGTCACCGCGGTCAAGGACAATGGCGAGACGGACGGCAACTACAGCTTCGGCGAGACGATCGACCAGATGATCGTGCGCTGGTGCGGGGAAATGGGCGTCCCCTATCTCGGCCGCGCCGAGATCGGCCATGTCGAGCTGAACCGCGTGGTGCCGTTCGGGTTGGTATAGTCCTACGCCGAGAGGCACGGGCATGCCCGGCTTCGATGCGAGCCTAGTCCCGTTTGCGGCACCAGAGATGGAACATGCCGGCGAACAGCTGCGGATGCGCGGCCTCGACCTGGTCCCATAGCACAAGGTCGCGCCGGTCGGCTGCGGCGCCGTGGGCCTGCGCGAACCGGGCCTGCGCCTCGGGCGGCGCATCGAGCATCAGCAGCTCGAGCCCGGCCGCCGCCAGCATCTCGCCGATCGCGGGCAGGCGATACCAATGCTCGCGGACATGGAAGCACAAGTCGCGGCATCCGCTCAGCGTGTAGAAATCATCGCTTTCCCGAAGCCGCGCGAGCGGCTGGCCGGCCGGCAGTGCGAGGACCTGGGCGCGGAAGGCGCGGATGCCCGCCGGGCTCGCGTCCCAGCCATGCCCGGCGATCGCGCGATGCGCCTCGACGACCCAGGCGCGGGCACGCTCGCTATAGAGCGCGACCCGCAGCACGCCGCCACGCGCAAGCGCCTCCGCCAGCGCCGCCAGCCCGTCCGCGGGCCGCTCCATATGGTGCAGCACCCCGGTGCTGCTCACCAGCCCGAAACGGCCGCCGAGCTTCGCGGCATCGAGTATGTCGCCCTGGACGAAGCGAATGGCTCCCAGGCCCAGCGCGCCGGCCATGCGCTGGCCATAGGCCAGGCTGGCGGCGCTCAGATCGAGCGCGGTGATGGCAAGCGACGCGTCCATCCGCGCCAGGTCGATCGGCTCGAACCCGGTGCCGCACCCGGCGACCAGCACCTCCAGCGGCTCGGGCTGCGGTGCCCCCAGCGCGGCGAGATGCGCCGCCACCGAGACACGCGGGCGGGCCGCCGGCGCACGCCAGCGGGGATAGGGGTTGGCCTCATACTGGGCGCGCACCATCCGCGAGACTCGATCGGAGGAGTCGCCGAGCGAAACCATTGCCGCCGCCAGCCGCCGCTCTTCCGCGATCTCGGCTGCGGCACCGGGCGGAATCCCCAGCGCCTCCCCGCCCCACACATATTCGCTCGCGAACGCCTGTGCCGCCAGCGCTTCGCGCAACGCCGCCGGCAGCGCCTGCCCGGCCAGCCATGCCAGCCGCGCCTCCATCGCCGGATCGACATTGATGCAGCGCGTGAGGAACGCCGCCCACAACGGGTCCTCCGCCACCACCGGCTCGGGATATTTCGCCAGCAGCATGCGTGCCGCCGCCCGCGCCAGCGATTGCGGATCGACCGATCCGGCGTGCAGGCAGGTCGCCAGATCCGCTTCGAGCTGCGGCGGCCAGCCGGTGAGCCGCAGCCCCGCCAGCAGTTCGGCATAGGCCGGCGCCGTCCCTTCGAGGTCGAGCGCCAGCGCATGGCTCAGCATCGGCAGCGCCTGGCCGAAGCGGCCCTGGTGCGCCGCCTCGCCCGCCATGGCCAGCAGCTGCGCGGCTTCAGGATGCAATGCGGCCGATCCGCACCAGCGTCCCGTCCGGATCGCTCACCGCGAACTCGTAACAGCCCCAGGGCTTCAGGCTCGGCCCTTCCTTCTCGATGATCAGCTCGCGCACCCGATCCGCCACGCCGTCGACATCGTCGGTATAGAGATAGATGCCGAACGGATTGTGCCCCGGCACCAGCCAGCCGAGCACCGCCTTGTTGAGGTGCAGGTGCCAGCCCTTGCCGTCATCCAGGATCTTGTAGTCGCCATAGTCGCTGACCAGCCGGAAGCCCAGCCGCACATAGAAAGCGAGGCTGGCGTCCAGGTCGTTGCAAGGCAGGATCGTCGTCGCGCGGTGCTCTTCCATCTGGGCCTCTCCGTCTGTCCGTCCGCTCTATGCCATCGAAACGGGCTTCCAATGCAGGATTTTGCCTGTCGCCCCCGGCCCCATGCGCAACCAGGCCGCAGGATCGATCGCCGGGGGAGCGATCGGGTTACCGGACCAAGGCGGGACAATGGGACGCCACTCCCTTCGCTTTGCCGCCCTTCCGGCGCGCAATTTCACCAGCGCTTGCTTATATCGCACCCGCGAAGGCATAAGCCGCGCTCCGATCACCCCTTCACGAAAGTCATCCCCGTGTCCGAGATGTTCCGCATAACGCTGCCCGACGGTTCCGTCCGCGAGGTAGCCCCGGGGACTACCCCGGCGGACATCGCCGCCGCGATCGGCCCGGGTCTGGCCAAGGCAGCGCTCGCCGCGCGCGTCGATGGCGAGCTGCGCGACATCGGCCGCCCGTTCGAAGGCGACGCGCAGCTGGCGCTCGTCACCGCCAAGGACGAGAAGGACGCGCTCGAGCTCGCGCGCCACGATTATGCGCACATCCTGGCCGAAGCGGTGCAGAATCTCTTCCCCGGCACGCAGATCACGTTCGGCCCGGCGACCGACGACGGCTTCTATTACGACTTCGCGCCCAAGGACCGCCCCTTCACCGAGGAGGACCTGCCGGCGATCGAGGCCGAGATGCGCAAGATCATCGCCGCCGACGCGCCGCTGATCCGCGAAGTCTGGTCGCGCGCCGACCTGATCGAGCGCTGGACCAGGCAGGGCGAGAGTTTCAAGGCCGAATGGGCGCAGGAGCTGCCCGAGGGCGAGGAGCTGACGGTATACCGCGCCGGCAAGGGCGAGGACGCGTGGCTCGACATGTGCCGCGGGCCCCATCTCGCCTCCACCGGCAAGGTCGATCCCAATGCCTTCAAGCTGACGCGCGTCTCGGGCGCCTATTGGCGCGGCGACCAGAAGAACGCGATGCTCTCGCGCATCTACGGCACGGGCTGGCTCAACAGGAAGCAGCTCGACGAGCATCTGACCCGCCTCGAGGAGGCCGCCAAGCGCGACCACCGCAAGCTGGGCCAGGAGATGGACCTGTTCCACCTCCAGCAGGAAGCGCATGGCAGCGTGTTCTGGCACCCGCACGGCTTCACCATCTGGCGCCAGCTCGAAGCCTATATGCGCCGCGCGATCGACGCCGCCGGCTATAGCGAAGTGAAGACGCCGCAGGTGATGGACGCCCGCCAATGGGAGCAGTCCGGCCACTGGGGCAAGTATCGCGAGAACATGTTCGTCATCCCCGACGAGGTGCCGAACATCGACGACGAGGGCCCGATCGTCTCGGACGCCGCCGACTGGATGGCGCTCAAGCCGATGAACTGCCCGGCGCACGTGCTGATCTTCCGCCAGGGCATCAAATCCTATCGCGAGCTGCCGATCCGGCTCTACGAGAATGGCTGCTGCCACCGCAACGAGCCGCACGGCGCGCTGCACGGGCTGATGCGCGTCCGCCAGTTCACCCAGGACGATGCGCACATCTTCTGCCGCGAGGACCAGATCGTCGAGGAAGTGCAGGCCTTTTGCCGCCTGGCCGACCGCATCTATCGCGACTTCGGCTTCAAATATTCGATCAAGCTGGCGCTGCGCCCCGACAAGCGCTTCGGCACCGAGGAGATGTGGGACAAGGCCGAGGCGGAGTTGCGCGACGCCGTGGTCCGCGCCGGCCTGGCGACCGAGGAATATGGCTGGGAAGAGCTGCCCGGCGAAGGCGCCTTCTATGCCCCCAAGCTCGAATGGCACCTGACCGACGCGATCGGCCGCACCTGGCAGGTCGGCACGGTCCAGTCGGACCGGGTGCTGCCCGAGCGCCTCGATGCCAGCTATGTCGGCGAGGACGGCGAGCGCCATCGTCCGGTGATGCTCCACCGCGCGATCTTCGGCTCGTACGAGCGCTTCATCGGCATCCTGATCGAGCATTTCGCCGGCAAGCTGCCGGTGTGGCTGGCGCCCATCCAGGCCGTGGTCGCGACCATCGTCTCAGATGCCGACGACTATGCGAAGGAAGTCGCGCAGAAGCTCCAGGCCGCCGGCATCCGCGTCGACACCGATCTTCGCAACGAGAAGATCAACTACAAGGTGCGCGAGCATTCGGTGGCCAAGGTCCCCAACCTGCTGGTGGTGGGCAAGCGCGAGGCCGAGGAAGGCACCGTGGCGCTGCGCGTGCTCGGCTCGCAGGGCCAGCAGATGCTGAGCCTCGACGAAGCGGTGGCGAAGCTGGTGGCCGAGGCGACTCCGCCCGACCTCGCATGAACCCGCCCGGCGCCCGGCGGGCCCATTGGGGCATGTTCGCGACGGCAGTCATCGGCGCCCTGGGTGCCGGTTTCGTGTTGTTCGGCTTGCTGGCGCTCGGCGAATGCCTGCCGCGCGACGGCAGTGCCGCGATGCAGGCATGCGACATCGAGAAGCAGCGAGAGTTCTGGCTCTATCCCGCGCTCATGATCCTGTCGCTCGGCGCCGGGGCGAGGCTTCATGCCGCCCGGCCCATCCCGGGTCTGGCGCTGGCCATTGCCAGTCCGCTCCTGAGCCTGGTCCTGCTTTTGACGATAGAGAGGCTCGTCGGCCGATGAACCCCGCCACGCTCGCGATCTACGCGGCCGCCGCACTGGCGGAGATTGCGGGCTGCTTCACCTTCTGGGGCGTGCTGCGGCTGGGCAAGCCGGTCTGGTGGCTGGTGCCCGGCGGCGCGGCGCTGGCCCTGTTCGCCTGGCTGCTCACGCTCAGCAGCGCGGATGCCGCCGGTCGCGCCTATGCCGCCTATGGCGGGATCTACATCCTCGCCTCGCTCGGCTGGCTGGTGCTGGTCGAGCGCGTGCCCGCCACGCGCTGGGACCTGGCCGGCGCGGCGCTGGCGGTGCTCGGCTGCATCGTCATCCTGTGGGGGCGTCGCTGATGGCGCATATCCGCCCGGGCACCGACGCGGACGTCCCGCGCGCGCTGGCGATCTGGCGCGCCGCGGTCGATGCGACGCATGGCTTCCTCTCGCCCGAGCATCGCGCCGAGATCGACGCGATCGTCGCCGAACAGTTCCTGCCCCAGGCGCCGCTCTGGCTGGTCGAGGACGATGCCGGCACGGTGCAGGGTTTCCTCGCCATGGACGGCGCGATGATCGATGCGCTGTTCGTCGATCCCGCCGCGCATGGCCGCGGCTTCGGCACCGCGCTGGTCGGTCACGCGCTGGCGCTTTCGCCGGACGCGCTGGTCGATGCCAATGAACAGGCGGACAACGCCCTGCCCTTCTATCTCGCCCGCGGCTTCGAAGTGATCGGCCGTTCGGAGACCGATCCGCACGGCCGGCCCTATCCGATCATCCACCTGCGCCGTGCGGGAGCGCCGGCCTGACCAGGCACAGGCGCACGGGCACCTGCGCACCGAGCAACAGGCCATGCCCGCGCAGCCAGGCAAGCGGCGCCGGTTCGTTCCGCTCGAAGCGCGCCTCGCGCAGCACCTGTCCGCCCGCGCACGGCACCTTGCCGAGCGTGAGCAGGTCACGGCGCGGCGCGTCCCCGCCCAGCGGCAGCGCAGCGGCGCCGGGAACGAGGGCGAAGGTCCGCCGCGTCCATTCGTCGGTCGCGAGCCTTCCCGGCGGCGCCGCGGCGATCCAGCCCGCGGCGGCGGCCCGCGCCGATGCAAGGTCGGGCTGGTCATAGGCCATCAGCAGCGCGCGGCCGGCGAGCAGCGCGAAGAGCGCCGCGACGATCAGCCGGCCGCCGTCGCGCCAGGCCCGCGCCCCGAGCACGCCCAGCGTCGCCGCCGCCGCCGCATAGGCGAGGGGAAACATGCGCGGCTTGGGATCCACCGCCAGCACATAGGTGAGCAGCACGAAATGGAGCAGCGCCGCGACCGCGACCAGGCGCAGCCACCGATCGCGCCGCCAGGCGCCCGCCCGCGCCACCGCGAGCGCCAGCGCGCCGCACAGCGTCAGCCCGCACAACGGATCGGCCAGAAGGTTGAGCAGCGGGTCCACCGTCCAATGGACATGGATGCCCATGCTGCGCCGCCAGTTGCGGATGAAGTCCAGGTTGAGCAGCGGGCTGCGGCCGGTGTCCACGCCCGCCGCCAGTTCGGTGGTGGGAATGCGGCCATGATGGAGCGAGAGCTTCCAGCCATGGAGCGGGTCGTCGGTCGCCATCGCATAGGCAAGCGCCTCGATGCCGAGCAGCGCCACGGCCGCGGCGGCGAAGGGCAGCGCGAGCCGCCGCCGGTCCGGCGCCAGCATCAGCCAGCCCAGGCCGAGCAACGGCAGCAGCGCCAGGCTGCTCATCCGAGTCATCACGGCCAGCGCCAGCATCGCGCCCGCCACCGCCGCCCAGCGCGCATCGTTCCGCTCCAGCGCGATCTGGATCGCGAGCAGGCCGGCCATGGTCCAGGCGAATTCGGGCTGGTCGACCAGCGGCTGGAGGGCGTTGAGCGGGAACAGCGGCGTCAGCGCCAGCGCCGATCCCGCCAGCATCGCCGCCGCGGCACCGAAGCGGCGCTCGACATTGCCGACGAACAGCAGCAGCCCCGCCACGGTATAGAGCAGCGGCACCAGCCCTACCGTCCAGGGCCGCTCGCCGAGCAGCGACAGCACCGCGCCCATCGGCGCCACCAGCGGAAACCGCGCCGCCCAATGCGTGTCGGGAAGGCAGAGGCCATGCCGGGCCGCGCACCGCGCCGCTTCGAGATAATGCCAGTCGTCGCCGCCGCCGCCGACATAGGGACGCGGGAACAGCAGGACGAGCCCGAGCAGCAGCGCGAGCGGCACCGCCCAGGCGGGCATGCGCCACCCGGTCTCGCTCGATTCGATCGCGGCGATGCGCGCCATGCCCTGCCCTTTCGGGCGCCTTCATGGCCCGGCCGGTCCTAAGCCATCGCTAAAACCGGGCTTGCAGGCCGCGCCTTTACACCCGATATCTGCGGTTGCCGTGCCACAGTGCGCGGAATTTCGGCGGAAATGCAGGCGTCGGACTACCCGAGTGCCGCATCCTGCGTTATTGAGCCGCCCAAACCCTGAGTCCGCAACAACAGGAGCAAGTCGTATACGTCCGCCCATGAATCGCCGCTCGATGGTGGCACCGCCGATGAACGGTCCGCGGTTTAACGAATTCATTCAGTCGCCCAAGGTCCGCGTGATCGACCATGAGGGTGAGAATCTCGGCGTGATGTACACGCGCGAGGCGATGGAACAGGCGCAGGAGCTTGGACTCGACCTGGTCGAGGTTTCCCCCAATGCGGACCCGCCCGTCGCCAAGTTCCTCGATGTCGGCAAGTTCAAGTACGAGGCGCAGAAAAAGGCGAACCTCGCCCGGAAGAGCCAGAAGACGCAGGAGATCAAGGAGATCAAGATGCGTCCGAACATCGACGATCACGATTACGACGTGAAGATGAAGGCGATCCACAAGTTCATCGGCGAAGGCGACAAGGTGAAGGTCACCCTGCGCTTCCGCGGCCGCGAGCTTTCGCATGGCCAGCTCGGCATGGCGCTGCTCCAGCGCGTCCAGCAGGACTGTGCCGAGGATGCCAAGGTCGAATCCTATCCGCGCATGGAAGGCCGCCAGATGCTGATGGTGCTGGCGCCCAAGTGATGCGATGCGGCGCCCTGGCGGCGGCACTGCTGCTGCCGGGCGCCGCCTCCGCCCAGACGATCCAGGCCCCGCTCTCCACCGCCCATGCCGACGAGCCGATGGCGGTGCCGGCGGGCTATGCGCTCGTCTGGTCCGACGAGTTCGACGGCAAGCGCCTCGACCCCCGCAAATGGGCCTATGACACCAGCCGCAACAAGGAAGGCTGGTGGAACAACGAGCTGCAATATTATGCCGCGAACCGCCGCGAGAATGTCCGCCTCGAGCGCGGCCGGCTCGTCATCGAGGCGCGCAGGGAGCGGCTGAGCGGCCGCGCCGATCATGGCGGCCAGGACTATAGCTCGGGCAAGATCCAGACCCGCGGCCTCGCCGACTGGACGGGCGGCTTCGTCGAGGTCCGGGCGAAGCTCGCCTGCGGCAAGGGGCTGTGGCCGGCGATCTGGATGCTCGGCAGCGACGAGAAGGCCGGCTGGCCGGGCCTGGGCGAGATCGACATCATGGAGCATGTCGGCTGGGATCCCGGCCGCGTCCATGGCTCGATCCATACCAAGGCCTATAACCACGTCATCAAGACGCAGAAGACCGCCCAGGCAATGGTGCCGGATGCCTGCACCGCGTTCCACGATTATCAGCTGGACTGGAACCAGGATCGCATGCTGATCGGCGTGGACGGCCGCGCCTTTCTGCGCTTCGACAACGACCACAAGGGCAATCCCGACACCTGGCCCTTTGCCGGCCCGCAATATCTGATCCTCAACGTCGCGGTCGGCGGCTGGGGCGGCGACAAGGGAATCGACGCCGATGCATTCCCGTCGCGCATGGAAGTCGATTACGTGCGGGTGTGGCAGAAGAAGCCGGGCTAGCGAGCGGCGGCAGGCGGCGACGCCCTGTCCTTCCCCACCTCTCTGCGAAGCCAGGATCCCAGGCGAAGGCGCATGGCCTCCCCACCGTCATGCTGAACTTGCCTGGCGATTATTCCCTGGAGACAAGCCCCCTGAAATACAGGGAAGGGCCGGCCGTCAGGCCGCGGGCGGCTCCCACAGCTCGATCGGGTTGCCTTCGGGATCGTGGATGCGGGCGAAACGGCCGGTCTCCGGCGTGTCCCACTCGTCCTTGGTGGTGATCTCCACTCCGCGCGCGTTGAGCTGCTCAAGCAGGCTGTCCAGGTCGCGCACCCGGAAGTTGAGCATGCAGCTCTTGTCCGACGCGAAATAGTCGGTCGTCGCCTTGAACGGCTCGAACACCACCGGGCCGGGTTCCGGATGCCAGAACCACGGGCTGGTCTGGCCGCTCTCATCGGCCCCGAAGCCGCCGCCCACGCCGAGCACCTCGCCATACCAGGCCTTGAGCCCCTCGGGGTCCTGCGCCCGGAAGAAGAAGCCCCCCAGTCCGATCACCGGCATTCTCGATCTCCTTCCGTCAGGCGGCCTCGGCCACCGTTCCATCGCCCATCGCGGCCTCGAGCAGGCGGCGCTCGATCGTCTTCAATCGGCCGCCGCTCTCGATCTTATCGCCGATCAGATCGGTCAGATAGAAGGTATCGACCGCGCGCTCGCCATAGGTGGCGACATGCGCGGAATGGATCGTCACCTTCGACTGGAACAGCGCGTAGGCGAGATGGAAGAGCAAGGCCGGCCGGTCGCGCGCGTTGATCTCCACCACGGTGAAGCGGTTCGAGGCATTGTTGTCGATCAGCACGTTCGGCTCGATCGCAAAGGCTTCCGCGCGGGCCCGGACCAACGGCTTGGCCTTGAGCCGGTCCTGGAGCTTGGCACGGTTGGCCAGCGCATCGGCGATCGTCGCCTTGATCCGGTTGAGCCGCGCCTCCTCGTCGAACGGCCGCCCCAGCGGGTCCTGGATCAGGAAATTGTCGAGCGCCATGCCGTCGCGGGTAGTGTGGATGCGCGCATCGATGATGTTGCCGCCGGCGACATGGATCGCCCCGGCGATGCGATAGAACAGGCCGGGATGATCGGCGGCATAGACCGTCACCAGCGTCGCGCCGCGCTCGGGATAGACCTGCGCCTCGACCGAGAGCTGGGCATCGCCCGCCGCGTCGATCTGGCGGGCATTGCGCTCGAGCACGTCGGCCGGCTCGGCGATCCAGTAGCTCTCGGTCATCCGCTTCCTGAACGCGGCCATCCGCGCCTCGTCCCAGCGGAGCAGCTGGGCGAGCTCCTCCTGCTTGGCGGCGATCCGCTCGGTCCGCCCACGCTGCTTGTGGCCCAGGCGAAGCACTTCCTCGGTAGCATCGTACAGGTCGGCGAGCAGCTGGCGTTTCCAGCCGTTCCACACGCCCGGCCCCACTGCGCGGATGTCGACGATGGTGAGCAGCAACAGCATGCGCAGCCGCTCGGGGCTCTGCACCTGGCCGGCGAAATCGAGGATCGTCTTGAAGTCGCTGAGGTCGCGCTTGAAGGCGGTGGCCGACATGATCAGGTGCCAGCGCACCAGCCAGGCCACCGTCTCGGTCTCGGCCGGGCTCATCCCCAGCCGCGGACAGAGCCGCCCGGCCACTTCGGCGCCCAGGATCGAATGGTCGCCGCCGCGCCCCTTGGCGATGTCGTGCAGCAGCACCGCGACATAGAGCGCGCGGCGCTGGGCGATCTGCTTGAAGATGCTGGTGCCGAGCGGGTGGTCGTCCTTGAGCGCGCCCTTCTCGATCTGGTTGAGCAGCCCGATCGCCCGGATCGAATGCTCGTCCACCGTATAATGATGGTACATGTCGAACTGCATCTGCGCGACGACCCGGCCGAAATCGGGCACGAAGCGGCCGAACACGCCCGCCTCGTTCATCCAGCGCAGCACCGTCTCCGGATTGCGCGGCGACGTCAGCACGTCGAGGAACAGCGCATTGGCGCGGGGATCGTCGCGCACCTCGTCGACCAGCTTGGCGTCGCGCGCGGCGGCGCGCATCGCCAGCGGGTGAACCTCGAGATTGTGCAGGTCGGCCAGCTGGAACAGCTCGATCAGCCGCACCGGATCTTCCCGGAAGAAGTCGTCGCGCGGCAAGGCGAGGCGGCCGCGATCGAGCGTGAAGCCCTTGAGCTTGCGGGGGCGGCGCCACAATGTCGGGAAGCCGAAGCGGCTGCCGCGGGCCGCGAACTTCTCGTCCAGATGGGCGAGGAACACGCCGGTCAGGTCGCCCACCACTTTCGCCTGGAGGAAGTAGAAGCGCATGAACCGCTCGACTTTCGACATGCCGGGCCGGTCCGCATAGCGCATCCGCTCGGCGATCTCGCGCTGGACGTCGAAGGTGAGCCGGTCCTCGGCCCGACCGGTGATCAGATGGAGATGGCAGCGCACCGCCCAGAGGAAATTCTCGGCCCGGCGGAACTGGCGGAACTCCAGCTTGGTGAGCAGCCCCTTCTCGACCAGCTCCGCCGGCTCGCGGACGTTATAGGCGTATTTTCCGATCCAGAAGAGCGTGTGCAGGTCGCGCAGGCCGCCCTTGCCTTCCTTGACGTTGGGCTCGACGACATAGCGGCTGTCGCCCATCCGCTTGTGCCGAGCCTCGCGCTCGGCAAGCTTCTCGGCGATGAAGGTGCGCGCGGTATCGGCCTGGACCTCCGCCTTGAAGCGCGCCGCAGCCTCGTCGTAGAGCGCGGTGTCGCCCCAGACATAGCGCGCCTCGAGCAGGGCGGTGCGCACCGTCACATCGGCCTTGGACTGGCGCACCATCTCGTCGAGCGATCGCGACGAATGGCCGACCTTCAGCTGCATGTCCCACAGCGAATAGAGCATCGATTCGATCACCTGCTCGCACCAGCCGGTAACCTTCCAGGGGGCGAGGAAGCCGATGTCGATGTCCGAATGCGGCGCCATCTCGCCGCGGCCATAGCCGCCCACCGCGATCAGCACCATGCGCTCGGCTGCGCTGGGATTGGGGTTGGGGTGCAGGCGCTCCGTGGTGAAATCCCAGAGCAGGCGCAGGAGCTGGTCGATCAGAAAGGCCCCCGCCGCCGCGATCTCGTGCCCGC
>Ga0209922_100585_pt1 | contig 45248 bp, 42 predicted proteins | sample ThiBiot_500_biof_FD_183946 | JGI IMG/M metagenome (GOLD analysis project Ga0209922, IMG submission 183946) | Wastewater bioreactor microbial communities from Cape Town, South Africa - Thiocy_expt_500_biof (SPAdes) | ecosystem: Engineered > Bioreactor > Thiocyanate-remediating > Anaerobic-Aerobic ... | reverse complement strand
GCAGAGCAGAAGGGCGTGGGTGGGGAAGTCCTCGCCTACGTGTGGTGATCTGACATGTCGCGTATTGGACGTCTTCCCATCGACATCCCCGCCGGCGTGACCGTTTCGGTCGACGGCCAGGATGTCGCGGTCAAGGGCCCCAAGGGCGAGCTCGCGCTCACCGTGGCCAAGCCCATCGAGGTCAAGGTCGAGGAGGGCCAGGTCCTGGTCTCCCGCCCCGACGACGAGCGTGAGTCGCGGTCGCTCCACGGCCTGACCCGCACGCTCATCAACAACAACATCATCGGCGTCACCGAGGGCTACTCCAAGGGCCTCGAGGTCGTCGGCACCGGTTACCGTGTGGCGCAGAAGGGCGCGGCCGTCGAGTTCGCGCTCGGCTTCTCGCACCCGGTGCTCGTCGAGCCCCCGGCCGGCATCACGCTGACCGTCGAGGGCAACAACAAGCTGACGGTCAGCGGCATCTCGAAGCAGGCCGTCGGCGAGGCGGCTGCCAACATCCGCAAGATCCGCAAGCCCGAGCCGTACAAGGGCAAGGGTGTGCGCTACGCCGGCGAGGTCGTCCGCCGCAAGGCCGGAAAGGCTGGTAAGTAATCATGGCTGTGAAGTCGAAGTCCGACGCGCGTTCGCGTCGTCACGCCCGTCTTCGCAAGAAGATCGTCGGCACCGAGTCGCGTCCGCGTCTCGTCGTCACCCGATCGGCCCGCCACGTCTTCGTCCAGCTGGTCGACGACAGCAAGGGTCACACCGTGGCATCCGCCTCGACCCTCGAAGAGGGCCTGCGCACCTTCGACGGTGACAAGACCGCCAAGGCCCGCAAGGTCGGCGAGCTCGTCGCCGAGCGTGCGAAGGCCGCCGGCGTCTCGGACGTCGTGTTCGACCGCGGTGGCAACCGCTACGCGGGCCGTGTCGCAGCGATCGCCGACGGCGCCCGCGAAGGGGGTCTGAACCTGTGAGCGAAATCAAGGAGAACGAAGTGTCCGCAGAGGCCACTGAGCAGACCGCTGCCGCTGAGGCACCGGCCGAGCAGCGCGAGCGTGAGCCCCGCCGCGGAGGCCGCGAGCGCAGCCAGACCCGCGGTGACCGCGGTGCGCGCGACGCCGACAAGAGCCAGTTCCTGGAGCGCGTCGTCACGATCAACCGCGTGTCGAAGGTCGTCAAGGGTGGTCGCCGCTTCAGCTTCACGGCGCTCGTCGTCGTGGGCGACGGCAACGGCCTCGTCGGCGTCGGCTACGGCAAGGCGCGCGAAGTCCCCCTCGCCATCTCCAAGGGTGTCGAAGAGGCCAAGCGCAACTTCTTCCGCGTGCCGCGTGCCGGCTCGACCATTCCCCACCCCGTCCAGGGTGAGGCCGCCGCTGGTGTGGTGCTCCTGCGCCCGGCCGCTGCCGGTACCGGTGTCATCGCCGGTGGTCCGGTCCGCGCCGTGCTCGAGTGCGCCGGCATCCACGATGTCCTCTCGAAGTCCCTCGGCTCGTCGAACACGATCAACATCGTGCACGCGACGGTCGCGGCGCTGAAGAGCCTCGAGGAGCCGCGCGCCGTCGCCGCCCGTCGTGGTCTCGACTTCGACCAGGTGGCGCCCGCCCGTCTGATCCGTGCCGAGGCCGAGGCCGCGAAGGCGCAGAAGGTTGGTGCCTGATGGCTGCCCGTCTCAAGGTGACCCAGGTCAAGTCCAAGGTGAGTGAGAAGCAGAACCAGCGCGACACGCTGCGTTCCCTCGGTCTCAAGCGGATCGGCGACTCCGTCGTCCGTCCGGACGACGCGCAGACGCGCGGCTACGTCAAGACCGTCGCCCACCTCGTCAAGGTTGAGGAGATCGACTGATGGCTGAGAAGGCCGAGAAGGCGACCGAAGAGGTCGTCGAGAAGAAGGCGGCCAAGCCGGCCGCCAAGAAGTCCGAGACGGCTGCCGCCACGGCTCCGGCGAAGAAGGCTCCCGCCGCGGCGGCCGCCGACAAGGCCGAGGCTGCGGACAAGGCTGCCGCGAAGAAACTCGCCGCGAAGAAGGCTCCTGCCAAGAAGGCGGATGCCGAGGCGTCGCGTCCCGGCGTGCTGAAGGTCCACCACCTGCGTCCCGTCCCGGGCGCCAACACCGCGAAGACCCGTGTCGGTCGTGGTGAGGGCTCGAAGGGGAAGACCGCGGGCCGTGGCACCAAGGGCACGAAGGCTCGCTACCAGGTCAAGGTCGGCTTCGAGGGTGGGCAGATGCCCCTCCACATGCGTACGCCGAAGCTGCGCGGGTTCAAGAACCCGTTCCGCGTCGAGTACCAGGTGGTCAACCTCGACAAGCTCGCCGAGCTGTACCCGACCGGTGGCGACGTCACCGTCGGCGACCTCGTCGCCAAGGGCGCGGTCCGCAAGAACGAGAAGGTCAAGGTGCTCGGCACCGGCGACATCTCGGTCAAGCTGACCGTCGCCGTCGACAAGGTCTCGGGTTCGGCCGAGCAGAAGATCGTCGCCGCCGGCGGCTCGATCAAGTAAGTCCACGGCAGGGGCCGGAGGGTCGCTCGAGAACTCGAGAGACGACCCTCCGGCCCCTGTTGCCGTACTCTGGTACACGGTGTGCCGATCCCGATCGCGCACACCCGTACGTCCACTGGAGGAAATCCCTTGTTCAGCGCCATCGCGCGGGTCTTCCGCACCCCTGATCTGCGGCGGAAGATCGGCTTCACCCTGGCGATCATCGCCATCTACCGACTTGGCGCGCACGTCCCGACGCCGTTCGTGAGCTATCCGAACGTCCAGGACTGCCTCCGCGAGAGCGGTTCGGCGAACGAGGGCCTGCTCTCTCTCGTGAACCTGTTCTCCGGCGGCGCGCTCCTGCAGCTGTCGATCTTCGCGCTGGGTGTCATGCCCTACATCACCGCGACGATCATCGTGCAGCTCCTGCGCGTCGTCATCCCGCACTTCGAGACCCTGTACAAGGAGGGTCAGGCGGGCCAGGCCAAGCTCACGCAGTACACGCGGTACCTGACCATCGCGCTCGCGCTCCTGCAGTCGACGACCCTCGTCACGGTCGCCCGCTCGGGGCAGCTGTTCGGCACGACGTCGATCGCGTCCTGCAACGCGCTGCTGACGAACGACGCCTGGTGGGCGCAGCTGCTCATGATCATCACGCTGACGGCCGGTACGGGTCTCATCATGTGGTTCGCCGAGCTCGTCACCGAGCGCGGTGTCGGCAACGGCATGTCGATCCTCATCTTCACCTCGATCGCGGCGACCTTCCCGGCCGCCATGTGGTCGATCGCCCAGGCGCGCAGCTTCGAGGTCTTCCTGCTGGTGCTCGCGATCTCGATCGTCGTCGTCGCCCTCGTCGTCTTCGTCGAGCAGTCGCAGCGGCGCATTCCGGTGCAGTACGCGAAGCGCATGGTGGGGCGCCGGACGCTGGGCGGCACGAACACGTACATCCCGATCAAGGTGAACATGGCCGGCGTTGTGCCCGTCATCTTCGCCTCGTCGCTCCTGTACATCCCGGCGCTCATCGCGCAGTTCAACCAGACGCCGGATGCCCAGGGCAACGTGCCCGGGTGGGTGACGTGGATCAACAACTACCTCACCAAGGGCGATCACCCGCTGTACATGCTGCTGTACTTCCTCCTGATCGTCGGCTTCACCTACTTCTACGTCGCGATCACGTTCAACCCGGTCGAGGTCGCCGACAACATGAAGAAGTACGGCGGCTTCATCCCCGGCATCCGTGCCGGTCGCCCGACCGCCGAGTACCTCGACTACGTGCTGACGCGCATCACGCTCCCGGGCGCGATCTACCTCGGCCTCATCGCCTTGCTCCCGCTCGTGGCGCTGGCGACCGTCAGCGCGAACCAGAACTTCCCGTTCGGCGGCGCCTCGATCCTCATCATCGTCGGTGTGGGTCTTGAGACCGTGAAGCAGATCGACGCGCAGCTGCAGCAGCGCCACTACGAAGGGCTCCTGCGATGACCGCCGCTCGACTGCTCATCATCGGCCCGCAGGGCTCCGGCAAGGGCACGCAGGGCGAGCGCATCGCGCTCACCTATGGTGTGCCGGCCGTATCGACCGGGGATGTCTTCCGCGCGAACGTCAAGGAGGGCACGCCCCTCGGGCTCCAGGTGAAGGCGATCATCGACGCCGGCGACCTCGTCCCGGACGAGCTGACCGGCGCGATCGTCCGGGACCGCCTCGCTCAGGACGACGCGGCGGCGGGCTTCCTGCTCGACGGCTACCCGCGGAACCTCGGCCAGGTCGCCGACCTCGACGCCTTCCTCGACGAGCGCGACGAGCCGCTCACCGCCGTGATCGAGCTGTCCGTCCCGCGTGACGAGTCCATCCGCCGTATCGCGCTGCGTGCCGTGGAGCAGGGTCGCGCCGACGACAACGAGGAGTCGATCGCGAAGCGACTGTCGATCTACGAGTCAGAGACCGCCCCGATCCTCGACGTGTACCGCGAACGCGGCATCGTCGACGCGGTCGACGGAGTCGGCACGCTCGACGAGGTCTTCGAACGCATTGTCGTCGCGCTGACCGCGCGCGGCATCGTCGCGGGCTGAGGCCGCTCGTGGGGCTTCGCCGCTCGCTGTACAAGACCCCCGCCCAACTGCGCGGGATGGTCGAGCCCGGACTGATCACGGCCGATGCGCTCGACGCCGTCCGCGCGCTCGTCGCGCCGGGCGTCACGACGGAGGAGCTGGACGCCGCGGCATCCGCCCTCATCACCTCGCGCGGCGCGGAGTCGAACTTCCAACTCGTCCGCGGCTACCGTCACACGACCTGCATCTCGGTGAACGACGAAGTGGTGCACGGCATCCCGGGGGAGCGTGTGCTCGCGGCGGGCGATATCGTCTCGATCGACGCCGGCGCGCAGTTCCGCGGGTGGAACGGCGACTCGGCGATCACGATCGTCGTGCCGGACGCCGAGCGCCCTGACGTCGTCGCCGCACGCCAGCGCCTGTCGGAGGTCACCGAGGGATCGCTCTGGGCCGGTATCGCGGCGCTCGCATCCGCGCGCCGCGTCGGCGAGATCGGCGACGCCGTGCAGGGCTACATCGAGCGCGCCGCAGCCGCCGACGGCGTCGAGTACGGGATCCTCCGCGACTACGTCGGGCATGGCATCGGCCGGAAGATGCACGAGGGCCCGACCGTGTTCAACTACCGCGTGCCCGACCTCGGGCCCGAGGTGCGTCCGGGGCTCTGCCTCGCGATCGAGCCCATGGTGACGTCGGGCTCGGATGAGACGTTCGTCGAAGACGACGACTGGACCGTCACGACGGTCGACGGTTCGGACGGATGCCACTGGGAGCACAGCGTCGCGGTGCACGACGGCGGCATCTGGGTGCTGACCGCCCACGACGGCGGCGCCGCCGGCCTCGCACCCTACGGCGTCGTCCCCGCGCCCATCGCCTGAGCCCCGCCCGAGCGGCCCCGTGGCTCACGGGCGATGCATAGGTGCACTTGCGAGAAAATAGACACTGGTGCGGCGGACGCCGCGGAGATGAGGCGATCACGATGGCGCAGGCAGCAGCGAACAGGACGAACTGGTTCGCGATCTGGGTGAGTGTGGCGGTCGTCGCCGTCGTCGCCGTGGTGATCGCGCTCGTCGTGTGGATGAACAACAGTGCCACGTCGCCGGGCACGCCTCCGAGCGGCTCCGGCATCGACCAGTCCACGGGCGCCGTCGTCGTCGGCTCGGGCGAGCAGACCCTCGACACGTACGTCGACTTCATGTGCCCCATCTGCAACCAGTTCGAGAAGACCTACGGTCCCGAGATCCTCGACCTCGTGAACAAGGGCACCATCACCCTCAACATCCACCCGATCGCGATCCTCGACCGCTACTCGCAGGGTGCGCAGTTCTCCACGCGCTCCGCCAACGCGATGTACTGCGTCGCCGAGAAGTCCCCGGATGCCGCGGTGCCGTTCATGCAGGCGATGTTCGCGAAGCAGCCGCAGGAGAACTCGCCCGGACTCACCGACGCCGAGATCCTCGACATCGCGAAGAGCGTGGGGGTGACCGGCATCGACTCGTGCGTCAACGACCAGACCTACAAGCAGTTCGTCGCGTCGATGACCGACATGACGCCCGTCCAGCCCGGGCAGACCGGCATCGCGACGCCGACGATCGCCATCAACGGCGAGACCATCGCGAACAGCAAGATCCCCGCCGCGGGCTCGTTCGCCTCCCTTTTCAAGTAAGCCGGGAGTCGGCCCGCGGGTTTGCCGCGGGCCGACATATCACGTACACTGAATCTTTGGTGCCTTGCGCCTTCATTGGCGTGTCGCCGCACCGAATCCACCACCCACCGCAGACCGACCGGTCTGCACGAGCGTCAGCGAGGCTATGGCTAAGAAAGACGGTGTCATCGAGATCGAGGGTGTGATCTCCGAGGCTCTGCCCAACGCGATGTTCCGCGTCGAGCTGAGCAACGGTCACAAGGTCCTCGCCACGATCTCCGGAAAGATGCGGCAGAACTACATCCGCATCATCCCCGAAGACCGCGTCGTCGTGGAGCTCTCGCCCTACGACCTCACGCGCGGACGCATCGTCTACCGCTACCGCTAGACCGGTCGAGAAGTAACGAGCGGACGGATGCCCCGGCATCCGGTCGACTCGAAGACAGCGCCAAGGAAAGAACAATGAAGGTCAACCCCTCCGTCAAGCCCATCTGCGATCACTGCAAGGTGATCCGCCGCCACGGGCGCGTGATGGTCATCTGCAAGTCCAACCCGCGCCACAAGCAGCGCCAGGGTTGAGCCGGAGCGGATCACGGCGGCGAAGCCGCCTTGATGCGCTCCCGGCTCAAGGTTGAGCAAGGGCCGCAGGCCCGCGTCGAAACCTCCGCACGAACCACAACTCAATACCGCGAACGGCGCGTTTCGACTCGCTGCGCTCGCTCAACGACCGGGCACTGCGTTTCGACTCGCTGCCCTCGCTCAACGACGGGGCACTGCGTTTCGACTCGCTGCGCTCGCTCAACGACCGGGTGCACGGCGCTCGTTCGACGACCGGAGACGGTCATCTCAGGCAGATCAGAACCTCGCAAGAGGGGACACCCCGGGCGGAGGCCCGGGCACCGATCCTGCTCCACACCTCCACTACCTCCTAGGAGACATCGCATGGCACGTCTTGCCGGCGTTGACATCCCGCGCGACAAGCGCGTGGTGATCGCCCTCACCTACATCTACGGCATCGGCCGTACCCGTTCGGTCGAGATCCTCAAGTCCACCGAGATCGACGAGTCGATCCGCGTCAAGGACCTCACCGACGACCAGCTGGTCGCCCTGCGCGACTACATCGAAGGCAACTACAAGGTGGAGGGTGACCTGCGCCGCGAGGTCGCCGCAGACATCCGCCGCAAGGTCGAGATCGGCTCGTACGAGGGTCTCCGCCACCGCAAGGGCCTCCCGGTCCGCGGTCAGCGCACGAAGACCAACGCGCGCACCCGCAAGGGCCCGAAGCGCACCGTCGCCGGCAAGAAGAAGGCGCGCTAAGGCGCGGTCCCAGGTTTAGGAGAAACTCATGGCACAGGCCAAGACCGCCGCGCGCAAGCCGCGCCGCAAGGAGAAGAAGAACATCGCGCTGGGCCACGCCCACATCAAGTCGACGTTCAACAACACGATCGTCTCGATCACCGACCCCTCGGGCGCCGTCATCAGCTGGGCGTCCTCGGGTGGCGTGGGATTCAAGGGCTCGCGCAAGTCGACCCCCTACGCCGCCGGCATGGCCGCCGAGTCGGCCGCCCGCCAGGCCGCCGAGCACGGCGTCAAGAAGGTGGACGTCTTCGTGAAGGGTCCGGGCTCGGGCCGCGAGACCGCGATCCGCTCGCTCCAGGCCGCCGGCCTCGAGGTCGGCTCGATCAACGACGTGACGCCGCAGGCCCACAACGGCTGCCGTCCGCCGAAGCGCCGCCGCGTCTGATCCGAGAGCGGATGCCACGCATGCCGTGGCATCCGGCTCTCGTCGTCCTTCCCACAACTCAACACCTCTTGTAATCGCACGTGTCATATAGCGGGCACGTGACGGAAAGGAACACATAGTGCTCATCGCACAGCGTCCCACTCTGACCGAGGAGAAGATCGGCGAGTTCCGCAGCCGCTTCGTCATCGAACCGCTGGAGCCCGGCTTCGGCTACACGATCGGCAACGCGCTGCGTCGCAGCCTGCTCTCCTCGATCCCCGGCGCCGCGGTCACCAGCATCCGCATCGACGGCGTGCTGCACGAGTTCAGCACCATCCCGGGCGTGAAGGAGGATGTCACCGAGATCATCCTCAACATCAAGCAGCTCGTGGTCTCGTCGGAGCGCGACGAGCCGATCACCGCGTACCTGCGCAAGACCGGCGCCGGTGAGGTCACCGCCGCCGACATCTCCGCTCCGGCCGGTGTCGAGGTGCACAACCCCGAGCTCGTCATCGCGACGCTCAACGACGCGGCCCGCTTCGAGCTCGAGCTCACGATCGAGCGCGGTCGTGGCTACGTCTCCGCGACGCAGAACCGCAACGAGTACGCCGAAGCAGGTCAGATCCCGATCGACTCGATCTACTCGCCCGTGCTCAAGGTCTCGTACCGCGTCGACGCGACGCGTGCCGGGGAGCGCACCGACTTCGACAAGCTCGTGCTCGACGTCGAGGCGAAGCCCTCGATCACGCCGCGCGACGCCGTCGCGTCGGCGGGTCGTACGCTGACGGAGCTGTTCGGTCTCGCCCGCGAGCTGAACGTCGAGGCCGAGGGCATCGAGATCGGCCCCGCGCCGGTCGCCGAGGTCCTGACCAACGAGCTCTCGATGCCGATCGAGGACCTGGATCTCTCGGTCCGTTCGTACAACTGCCTGAAGCGCGAGGGCATCAACACGGTGTCCGAGCTCGTCGCCCTGTCGGAGACGCAGCTCATGAACATCCGCAACTTCGGTCAGAAGTCGGTCGACGAGGTGCGCGACAAGCTCATCTCGCTCGGACTGTCGCTGAAGGACTCGGTCCCCGGGTTCGACGGCGCGCACTTCTACGGCGGCTACGACGACGAGACCCTCTGATCGACACCCGATCGATCAGCTGACATTTTCCACCTGGAGTAACTGATATGCCCAAGCCCACGAAGGGTCCCCGCCTCGGAGGCGGCCCCGCCCACGAGCGTCTGCTGCTTGCGAACCTCGCGGCCGCGCTGTACACCCACGGCGCCATCACAACGACCGAGACGAAGGCCAAGCGCCTGCGTCCGCTCGCCGAGCGTCTCATCACGTTCGCCAAGCGCGGCGACCTGCACGCCCGTCGCCGGGTGCTGTCGGTCATCGGCGACAAGGAGGTCGTGCACGTCCTCTTCGCCGAGATCGCCCCGCAGGTCGCGGACCGTGAGGGCGGCTACACCCGCATCACGAAGATCGGCAACCGCAAGGGTGACAACGCCCCCATGGCCCGCATCGAGCTCGTGCTCGAGCCGGTGAACCCGAAGCCCAAGTCGGCGAAGAAGTCGGCCCCCGCGGCCGCTCCCGCCGAGGCTCCCGCCGAGGAGGTCGCCGTCGAGGAGACCCCCGCCGAGATCGAGGTCGAAGAGGCCGGCGCCGAGTCGCAGGCCGAGGGCGAGGCCGCTGAGGCCGCCGCCGCTGACGCCGTCGAGGAGAAGGCCGCGTAAGGTCTCCCCCTTCGCGAGAGGCCCGCACCCCCGTCTCGGGGTGCGGGCCTCTTGCTGTTGCGTGTGGCATCTCGGGTTCGCTTGCCAGTTCGTGTGGGTATGTGCGGGGTGTTCTGGCAGGTTGTGGCAAGTGAAGGGGTTCACAGGCCGCCGCGGCGGGCCTTCTCGGGGTGCGGGCCTCTTGCTGTTGCGTGTGGCATCTCGGGTTCGCTTGCCAGTTCGTGTGGGTATGTGCGGGGTGTTCTGGCAGGTTGTGGCAAGTGAAGGGGTTCACAGGCCGCCGCGACGGGCCAGCGCACGGCGCACCACCTCGACGTCGCGCCCGGTGCGGCGGTCGGCGGCGGTGATGCGGACAACCTCCCAGCCGGCCTCGGCGTACGCGCGGTACTTCTCGATGTCGCGGTGCCACTGACGCGCACTCGTGCGATGGTGGTCGCCCTCGAGTTCCACCACGAGGCGCGCCGACGGGTAGGCGAACTCGCTCACGCCCAGCAGACGCCCCGTGCCGTCGCGGATCTCTGCGTCGAGGAGTGGTGTGGGCAGGCCCGCCGCGGCGCAGTCGAGGCGGTGCAGGGTCTCCGGCGGCGAGGCGGCGCCCGTGACGATGGATGCCAGTGCCGCACGCAGGCGCGCCGCGCCGGCACGCCTCCCGGCATCCACAGCCGCCTGCAGCTCGGCGACCGTCGCGAGCGCCGCATCGGGGCGGAGGATGCCCCACCGGTCGCGGGGGATGCGAACCGCCGCGTCGCCTGCGACGACGAGCGCGCGGACGTCGGACTCGGCGCCGAGCATCGCCCACGTCGTGGCGGGGCTCGCGACGCGGAGTCCCTCGTGCAGCCGCACGGTCGCAAGCGCGGGCAGGACGGTGCGGGCCCGGACACCCACCCGGCGCGGAGCGCGCGTCCCCGCGAACACCGCGACCTCGATCCCGTCCGAGGGTGGCGTGTACAGCCCCCACAGCACGGCCGCGGTGCGCCCCGCGAAGAACCCCGACGGCGGCAGGAGCGGCGCGTATGCACGGGCGACATGGAGCGTCCGCTCGCGCACCCGCCGGTCGTGCGCGAACGGGGCATCCTCATCGACGTCATCCGCGATGAACGGCGCCGTGCGAATGCCCCGGAAGGGCGCCTCCAGCGTCGCGGACCGCAACCGCGTGGGCGTCACCCCCAGGGCGAGCGCATCGGCCACCCGGAAAGCTTCGCCGAGCCCCGGCGGCAGCGGGCGGGGCGGGCGCGACATGGATGCCACTGTGGTGGATCGCGTGCGGTCCCAGGCATCCGTCCCCCTCATTTCGTGGACAACCCGCCACATTCCTCGCCTGGGGAGGGGGTGCCGCGCGGCTCGATTGCCACTTGCTGCGGGAATCGGGGCCTGGATTCCCGCAGCAAGTGGCAAACGGGCGGGTATCAGGGGGCGCCAGCACCAGGACCAAGAGCAGGGAGGGGCACGGCCTGGATAGGGTGGCGGAGTGACTGAGAACACACTGACCGAGCGGATCGCCGAGCTGCGGGCATCCATCCCCGCTGCGGAGCCCGCGCACCCGGATGTCACGCAGTGGCGCACGGCGACGCCCGACGACATCGACGCGATCCACGCCGTCCACGCCGCGTCGGACGCGGTCGATCACCCGACGTGGATCACGCCGCGTGAAGACGTCGCCGACACCTTCGACCTCCCCCACATCGACCACTCCCGCGACACGATCCTCGCGCTGGATGCCGAGGGTGCCGTCATCGCGTTCGGGTCCGCCTTCCTGCACCCCGCCCGAGCGGGCGAGCTCACGGTCCACCTCGGCGGCTCCGTGCGGCCGGACCATCGTCGGCGGGGCATCGGCTCCCAGGTGCTCGCGTGGCAGGTCGCGCGCGGTCTCGCCCAGCTCGCCGAGGTCGCGCCGACTCTCGGGCCGGTCCCGGAGGGCTCGCCCACCGATGCCTGGACGGCCGACCTCAAGGTCTACGGCGAGGAGAGCCAGCCCGACCAGCAGGCCATCGCCGAACGTGCCGGGCTCACCGCGGAGCGCTGGTTCACGACCATGGAGCGCGACATGGCGACGCCCGCGCCGGAGGTCGCCGCACCCGACGGCATCCGCGTCGTCGCCTACACCCACGATCGCGACGAGGATGCCCGTTTGGCGCGCAACGACGCGTTCCGCGACCACTGGGGGAGCCTCCCCTCGCAGCCCGAGAGCTGGGCGAAGTTCGTGGGTGGTCCGTTCTTCCGGAGCGACCTGTCCCGCCTCGCCCTCGACGCGGACGGGCGTATCGTCGGCTTCAGCCTCGCGTCGGTCAACGAGGAGGACTGGGAGGCGCTCGGCGCGACCCACTCGTACATCGACCTCATCGGTGTCGTCCGCGATCACCGGCGACGCGGGATCGCGCCGCTCACCGTGGCATCCTCACTCGCGGCGATCGGCGCGGCGAGCCCGACCGGAGCGAACTCGCTCTACGAAGGGCTCGGCTTCACCGCGACGGAGCGCTCGGTCGCCCTCGTCCGGCACGTCTGACGCACACGGCACGGCCGCCGGTCCGCGGCGCACAAGCCGCAGGCGGGCGGCGGAGACCAAGGGCGACCGGTCAGGACGACGGCTCGGCTTCGACCCCGAAGGAGCGCGCGGTCATCCACCGGATGAGGTCGAGCTCGTACCGCACCTGCGCGCGCTGGTTCTCGATGGCATCCACCGCGCCCGCGACGGTGTCGGCGTACACGGCGCCGCCGGTGGGGCCGGGGTGGATCTGGTCGCCGGCGAGGTAATCGAGGTGCGGCGCGATCGCCTGCGACCAATCGGCGAGCATGACGCGCGGGTGGGAGGCGGCGAACGCCGCGAGCTCCGCATTCACGCCCGGGATCCAGTCCCTCGGGGCGGAGGCCGTCACCAGCACGAGCGAGCGACCCGGGCCGATGGCGTCGTAGACGCTCTGCAGCGCACCTCCGTCGACGGGGCCGTTCGTGCCGAGACCGACGACGACGTAGTCCCGCAGGGCGCCCTGCGCGGCGAGCGCGGCGACGATGTCATCGCCCGCCCACATCGACCGCGACACGGCGGCATCGACCTGGACGCCCGGCAAGCGATCGAGGAGCCCTTGCGCCGATGCGAGCATGACCGAGTCGCCGACCGCCGACACGCGGTCGCCCGACACGGTGACGTGCGGCGGCGGGAGCGGCTCGCCGTCCGGCCCGACGGTCGGCGTGGCTGTCGGAACGAGGTCGGCGTCGGTCGGTGCGGGTGTGGCCGAGGGGGCCGCGGATGCCTGGCCGGCGGCATCCAGCGCATCCTGCCCCGCCTGGACGACGGCTTCGCTCGAGGACACCGGGGGAGCGGCGTTCACCGCGAGGCCGACGCCGACGACGACGAGGACTCCCGAGGCGACCGCCGTGAGGGCGCCGAAGCGGCGCGCGGGTGTCGAGCCGAGCCGTGCGCCGAGCGCACGCAGCGAGCCCCGGAACCCGAGGCGCCGCACGGGCTGCTCGACGAACCGGTAGGAGAGCGCCGAAAGGACGAGGGTGAGCACGAGCGCGGCGATGCCGAGCGGAACCGGGATCGCGCGGTCGACGAAACCGCCCGTCGCGCCGACCGTCACGAGCACGATGAGCGGCCAGTGCCACAGGTAGATGCCGTACGACCGTTCCCCGATCCAGCGCAGGGGCTGCGTATCGAGCGCGCGCCCGAACACCGAGCCGTGCGCGACGCCGGCCGCGATGGCGACGGCCGTGAGGAGTGAGGCCGCGAGCGGGATGCCCGGGTAGAGCAGCTCCCCGTCGGGCCAGGCGGACACCGCCACGACGCCCGCGACGGCGACACCCCCGACGATGCCGCCGAGCGGGCGGGCAGGCTTCCACGCGCGACCCGACAGCCAGAACGCCAGCCCCACGCCGATGAGGAGGCCGAACGCGTGGGTGTCGGTGCCGTAGTACGCGCGGGTCAGGCCACCCGCGGCCGCCACGTACACCGCCCACAGGGCGGAACCGGCGGCGAACGCCGCGGCGAGGGCGACGCGGGCCGGGCGCCTTCGCACGAGGACGACGAGCGGCAGCAGCAGCGGCCACAGCACATAGAACTGCTCCTCGACGGCGAGCGACCAGAGGTTTCGGAAGAGCTCCGGTTCGGCCGCGCCGAAGTATGACGCGCCGCCCGCGATCGACACCCAGTTGTACGAGAAGGTGGCCGCGCCGAGCACCTGGCGCCCGAGACCGACGAGGACGTCTCCACCGACGAACCACGCCGCCGTCGCCGACATCGTGACGACGAGAGCGAGTGCGGGCAGGAGCCTCCGCGCGCGGCGCGTCCAGAATGCCCGCAGGGCCACGGTGCCGGAGGCGGCGTGCTCCCGCAGCAGGAGCGAGGTGATGAGGAAGCCCGAGATCACGAAGAAGACGTCGACGCCGACGAACCCCGAGTGCAGGAACCACGCCGGGAACAGGTGGTATACGACCACCAGCAGCACGGCGATGGCGCGCAGGCCATCCAGCCCGGCGTAGCGGGGTGCGGGGGGTGTGGTCATGGGGAGGGCGTTGTCGAGCAGACGTTTTCGGGAACGGACGCCCAGTCTACGGACCGAGGCTGGGTCCGTGGTCCGATCCGCGGCATCCGCACGCGACGGGCGCGGAAGGATCGGCGGATAGGCTGACGGGGTGCGCCTGCGCCTCGATCTCGCCTACGACGGCACCGGCTTCCGCGGCTGGGCCCGCCAGCCGGGGCTGCGCACCGTGCAGGGCACGCTCGAGACGGCCATCGCCCGCGTGCTCGGCGGCGACCCGCAGCTCGTCGTCGCGGGGCGGACGGATGCCGGGGTGCACGCCGCGGGCCAGGTCGCGCATCTCGACCTGACCGACGCCCAGCGCGCGCGGCTCGAGAAGGGCCGGAACCCGTCTCCGACGGCGCTCGCCGCCCGGATCACGGGAGTGCTCGGGCAGTACCCGGACGTGGCCGTGCACCGCAGCGCCGAAGCCGCACCGGGGTTCGACGCGCGCTTCTCGGCCGTGTGGCGGCGGTACGAGTACCGCATCGCGGATCTCGCGACCCCCTACGACCCCCTCGAACGAGGCCGCACGACGACGTACAAGGCGCGTCTCGACGCCGACGCGATGGATGCCGCGGCCCGCTCCCTCATCGGCCTGCACGACTTCGCGGCCTACTGCAAGGCCCGCGAAGAGGCGACGACGATCCGCACGCTGCTCGAGTTCGGCTGGCGGCGCGATGACGCAGGCATCCTCATCGCGAACGTCAAGGCGGATGCCTTCTGCCACAGCATGGTGCGCTCGCTCGTGGGGGCGTGCGCCGCTGTCGGGGAGGGGCGCCTCGGCATCGCCGACATCGTGGGCATCCGCGACGAGCGCGCGCGTACGAGCGAGATCAAGGTGCTCGCCGCGCGGGGTCTCACCCTGACCGAGGTCGGCTACCCGGCGGAGGAGCTCCTGGCATCCCGCGCGGAGCAGACGCGCGCACGCCGATCGCTCGACGAAGACTGAGCGGATTCATGGGTTGCCGTCGTAGGCTGGCGCCACGATGAAGGTCATCTCGTACAACCTCAACAAGCACAAGGCGATCGGCGAACTCGACGCGCTCGTCGAGTCGACGGATGCCGACATCCTCTGCCTCCAGGAGGCCGAGACCGACTCCCTGCCGAACGAGATCGCAGGCCTCGAACTCGTCGACGCGACGGCCCGCAACCGCCTGGGCCTTGCCGTCTATCTCCGGCGCAATACCTTCGCCGCGCTCGAGGTGCGCACCCTCGCGCTCAAGAAGTCGCTCCACGACCGGGTCCTCAAGCCCGCGGAGGAGCGGATGCTCGCGGTGCGCCTGCGGGACATCGACCACGCGCGCGAGTTCATCGTCGCGAGCTTCCACGCGGCACCCCTCACGGCGCTCAACTCCCTGCGCCGCAAGCAGATCGCTGCGGCGCTCGACGAGCTCTCGGGCCTCGGCGAGAACCTGCCGATCCTCATGGTGGGCGACTACAACTACCCCGTCTTCAAGGAGAACCTCGGCCAGCGCGTGCGTGAAGCCGGGTACGAGCTGACGCTCTCCGATTCGCGCACCTACACGCGGTACAAGTTCTTCCGCGGCCACTACGATTTCGCGACGAGCGTCGGCTTCGACGTCGACACGATCACGACGCTGCCGCAGGGGCTGAGCGACCATCTCCCGATCCTCGTGACGGCGCACCCGCGGGCGCTGACGCACGCCTGAGCGGCGCGCTCAGCGCGTCAGGTCGGCCACGAGGGCCTCGGCGAGCGGCCAGTACGGGGCGTAGTGCTCGGGGTCGCGGTTCACCTGTGTGCGGTGCGCGACGGTCGTGGGCGGGAGTGCTTCACGGTCGGGAACGCGGGCGATCATCGCGCGGTAGAACAGGGTGGCGGCGGTGTACGGATCGAGTCGCTCGTCGCGGGTTCCCCAGCCGTCCTGCTGCTGGAAGAGCCCGATCGATGTCGTGCGCGATCCGTCGGGGTTTGCGACGCCGCTCGTCTCCCAGTCGCCGTAGTCGAGGTTCTGCAGCGACGATTCGCCCATCGCGGTCATGACGGCGATGGTCTGATCCCGCACCGACAGGCCGAGGTCGCGCCCCGCCGCGATGATGAGCGCCGCGTTGTCGCGCTGCGCCCGATCGAATCCGGATACCTCGGCGCCCGGCGTCCGCGCCGGCCCGAGCAGGCCCGCCGTGACGACGGCGAGGGCGATGAGCGGCGCCAGAGTGAGCGCGATCGTCAACCCCGTGCGGCGCCGACGGGTGCGGGCGCGTCGGGAGCGTGCGGACGCCTGCCGGGCCATGCCGGGATCCTGCCACGCTGTCCTGGGCATCGCCCGGACGTCCGTGCGGCACCGGCCCGGAGGGGCGCGGCTACGGGCGGCCCATCCCGAGATACCTCCAGCCGGCGGCGCGCCAGGCCGCGGCATCCCAGCCGTTACGTCCGTCGACGACGACGCGCCCCGACGTGAGGGAGGAGGCGTGCTCGGGGGAGAGCTCGCGGCGATACTCGTCCCACTCCGTGACGAGGACGATCGCGTCGGCATCGCGGATGGCCTCATCGCGGGATGCCTCGTACGTCAGCTGCGGGTGGACGCGCGCCGCGTTGGCGAGCGCCTCCGGGTCGGTCACCACGACACGGGCCCCGAGGCCGTGCAGCCGCACCGCGACATCCAGGGCGGGGGAGTCGCGGATGTCGTCGCTGTACGGCTTGAACGCAGCGCCCAGCACCGCCACCTTCTTCTCGAACACCTGACCGCCCAGCCCCTCGACGACCAGCTGCACGGCGCGATCGCGGCGGCGCAGGTTGATCTCGTCGACCTGGCGCAGGAACGCGACCGATTCTCCGCGCCCGAGCTCCTCCGCACGCGCGGAGAAGGCGCGGATGTCCTTCGGCAGGCAGCCGCCGCCGAACCCGATCCCCGCACCGAGGAAGCGCCGGCCGATGCGCACGTCGTGGCCGATGGCATCCGCCAGCTGGGTGACGTCGGCCCCGGTGACCTCGGCGATCTCCGCCATCGCGTTGATGAAGCTGATCTTGGTCGCGAGGAACGCGTTCGCGGCGACCTTCACGAGCTCCGCCGTGGCGAGGTCGGTGACGATGAACGGCGTCCCCTTCGCGACGGCCGGGGCATACACCTCGCGAAGGACATCCGCCGCCTCCTCGTGCCCGGGGGTGAGTCCGACGACGAGCCGGTCCGGATCGATCGTGTCCTTCACCGCGAAGCCCTCGCGCAGGAACTCGGGATTCCAGACGAGCGTCGCCCCGGTCTCGGCGACGCGCGGGGCGAGCCCCGCCGCCGTGCCGACCGGGACGGTCGACTTGCCCGCCACGATGTCGCCCGGGCGCAGGTGCGGGAGCAGTGCGTCGATCGCCGCGTTGACGTAGGTGAGGTCGGCGGCGTAGCCGTCGCGCTGCTGCGGTGTGCCTACCCCGACGAAGTGGACCTTCGCGCCCGCCGCCGCGGACATGTCGGTCGTGAACGTCAGCCGTCCCGACGCGACGCCCTCCGTCAGGAACTCCGGCAGCCCCGGCTCGAAGAACGGCGCCTCGCCGCGCGAGAGCGCCGCGACCTTGTCCGCATCGACGTCGATGCCCACGACCTCGTGGCCGATGGATGCCATCGCCGCGGCATGCACGGCCCCCAGATACCCGCACCCGATGACGGAAAGTCGCACGTGAGCCCCCAAACGGTTCGTTCGCAGTCTCTTTCGTAGCATGCCGGAGCGTCGAGGGGGTGAAATCGCCTGCCCGCACATCTGCGCCACGACCCCGCCGTGTCGGTCTCTGTGATCTCCCCGTGGCGCGGGGTAGCATGAACGCGTCGCTGCACCTCCCGTGTGCGACACCTGCGCGGGTCGACCCGAAACCCGCCTCGCGCAAACCGGCGCCGGTGCAGCTCAGCGTGCCGGCTCGACGTCCGCTCCCTCCCCCCCTGATGCGGACGTCAGTGAGGGGCCGAAGGCGTCTTCGGCCCCTCACTTCGGTCATCCCCGCGGCGGCGCGGGTTTGGCGCAGGCATCCCCATGCCGTAGGCTTGATCTTTGGTGTCCGGCTCGGCTGATCCGGCGCCACGAACGTGAGCCCTCCACTGGCGCCCTTCGCCTCGCGAAGCACCCCGGAGCGGGATTCACGAACCTCTCCGTTCGAATCAAGAAAGCAGCACTACTGTGACGCGCACCTACACCCCCAAGGCCGGTGAAGTGACCCGTGAGTGGGTCGTCATCGACGCGACCGACGTCGTTCTCGGACGCCTCGCCTCGCACGCCGCCGCGATCCTCCGCGGCAAGAACAAGCCCACCTTCGCCAACCACATCGACACCGGTGACTTCGTGATCGTCGTCAACGCCGAGAAGGTGGCGCTCACGGGCCAGAAGCTCCAGAAGAAGATGGCCTACCGCCACTCCGGCTACCCGGGCGGCCTCACGGCGACCTCCTACGCCGAGCTCCTCGAGAAGAACCCGGTCCGCGCCGTCGAGAAGGCGATCCGCGGCATGCTCCCGAAGAACAGCCTCGGCCGCCAGCAGCTCTCGAAGCTCAAGGTCTACGTCGGTGCCGAGCACCCGCACGGTGCCCAGCAGCCGACCCCCTACACCTTCGACCAGGTCGCCCAGTAAGCGCCGCCGAGAACAAGGAAACGAACATGGCGAAGATCGCTGACTCCATCGAAGAGACCCCCGAGTCCTACACCACCGAGAGCACGCCCGTCGAGGCCGCTGCCACGCCGCGCCCCGTGCTCTCCGTCCCCGGTGCGGCCGTCGGCCGCCGCAAGCAGGCCATCGCCCGCGTGCGCCTCGTGCCCGGCTCCGGCACCATCACGGTGAACGGCCGCACGATCGAGGACTACTTCCCGAACAAGCTGCACCAGCAGCTCATCAACGACCCGTTCACGGTCCTCGACCTCGCGGGCGCCTATGACGTCATCGCGCGCATCTCCGGAGGCGGCCCCTCGGGCCAGGCCGGTGCGCTGCGCCTCGGCATCGCCCGTGCGCTCAACGAGATCGACGCCGAGAACAACCGCCCGACCCTGAAGAAGGCCGGCTTCCTCTCGCGCGACGCGCGCGTGAAGGAGCGCAAGAAGGCCGGTCTCAAGAAGGCCCGCAAGGCTCCGCAGTACTCGAAGCGCTAAAGCTTCATGGCGCTGTTCGGAACGGACGGTGTGCGGGGCCTCGCGAACGGCCCCCTCACCGCTGATCTGGCGCTCACCCTGGCCCAGGCGACTGCCGTCGTCCTGGGCCAGGGGCGTATCGCCGAAGCGCGCAGGGCGGCCGGCAAGCGGCTCACCGCGGTCATCGGACGCGACCCCCGCATCTCGGGGCATTTCCTGTCCGCCGCGGTCGAGGCGGGGCTGGCCTCGTCCGGCGTCGATGTGCTCGATGCGGGCACGCTCCCGACGCCGGCCACGGCCTTCCTCATCGGCGACATCGACGCCGACTTCGGCGTCATGATCTCGGCGTCGCACAACCCGGCACCGGACAACGGCATCAAGATCTTCGCGCGCGGTGGAGTGAAGCTCCCCGACGTCGTCGAGCAGCGCATCGAAGAGGCCATGTCGGGCCCCAAGCTCCAGCCCACGGGTGGGGCCGTGGGCCGCGTCATCCGGTTCGCGGATGCCGAGGATCGCTACGTCATCCATCTGCTCGCCTCCCTGCCGCACCGCCTCGACGGCCTCCACGTCGTCGTCGACTGCGCGCACGGCGCGGCATCCGGCGTCTCGCCCGAGACGTTCCGGAACGCCGGGGCGAAGGTCACGGTCATCGGGGCCGACCCCGACGGCATCAACATCAACGAGGGCGTCGGCTCGACGCACCTGCGGGGTCTCGCGGCGGAAGTCGTGCGCGTGGGCGCCGACATCGGCATCGCGCACGATGGCGACGCCGACCGGTGTCTTGCGGTCGACGCCGACGGAAACGTGATCGACGGCGACCAGATCATGGCGATCCTCGCCGTCTCTATGAAGCAGCGCGGAGTGCTCCGCGAAGACACGCTCGTCGCGACCGTCATGAGCAACCTCGGTCTGCACCGTGCGATGGCAGAGCACGGCATCCGTGTCGAGACGACCGCCGTCGGCGACCGATACGTCCTCGAGCGCATGAACGAAGGCGGGTTCTCGCTCGGCGGTGAGCAGAGCGGCCACGTCATCATGAGCAGGTTCGCCACGACCGGCGACGGCGTGCTCACGGGGCTCCACCTGTGCGCCGAGATGGCGCGCACCGGCAAATCGCTTGCCGAGCTGGCATCCGTCATGACGGTCTTCCCGCAGGTGCTCGTCAACGTCCGCGGCGTCGAGCGCTCGCGCGCGGAGGACGCCGACGTGCAGGACGCCGTGGCGCAGGCGAGCGCGGCGCTCGGTCTCGGCGGACGGGTGCTGCTGCGCCCGTCCGGCACGGAACCGATGATCCGCGTGATGGTCGAGGCGACGACGCAGGACGAGGCCGAGCGCATCGCCGGGGAACTCGCCGAGGTCGTCCGGGGTTGACTCCGCTCCCGCCCGACGCCGTGGTGCTCCGCTAGCCTGAAGGCGGGGGTAGGGAGATGCTCGGGGAGATAGAGGTCGTCTCGCTCGTGCGCGAGGCGATCACGCGGGGTGCGCACGAACGGGTCGCCGAGCTGGTCGACGCGTACCCGCTCGAGGTCTGGTTCGGCATGCGTCCGGACGAGTTCCAGCTTGTGGTGGCCGAGGCGTCGCGTTCTCGCGCGGGGCGTACGGGGGCGGTGGCGCTGTTCGCTCCGGTCTTCGTGGCATCCGGGATCGTGGCGGAGCCGCTGTCGCCGGAGGACTCGACGGGCCTCGAGCGAGATCTGCACGTCCTGGCTCAGGCGATCGCCACGCGGATGCACGGACACGCGCCGGAGGCGTGGGCGCGCGTTCGCGGCATCGGACTCGTCACCGATCCGGTCCCTCGCGGCGTCGATCCGACGCGCGGTCTGCGCGCATTCGCGCTCTTCCAAGCAGGCTTCACCGCGTCGCTCGCCGGAGACCTCGGTGAGGCGATGGATCTCTACGCGAAAGCGGAACTGTGCCCCGTGCCGAAGTCACTGGACTTTCTGGGCCGACACGCCCTTGTACGCCACGCGCTCATCCACGCGCTCTGCGGAGATCGCAGTGTCGCGGAGAGGCTCGAGCGCGGGCTGCGCGCGGACGGACGCACCGACAGCTGGGTCGAGCAGGAGATCGACGCGGAGACCGTTCTGCTGCGCTCGTTGCTGCGGCCCGCGGACGAAGCCGAACAGGCATTCGACGCGATCGCCGCCGTCGACGCGACGGCGGTCGGCGAGATGTGGCCGTTCTACCTGCTGGGTGTCTTCCGGCTGGCCTTCATCGCGGGCGACCACCGTCGCATGCTGGGGGTGATCGACTGGTTCGATCGCGCGAACCTTGTCGGAAGCGGCGGTCCGGGCCTTCCCGGGAGCGTCCTGCGTTCTGCTCGGGCCGTCGAAGCTCTCCTCGACGGGGATGCGCGGCGGGCTCGGCGGGCGTTGCGAGGGGCGGACAAGGACCTGTGGGACACGGGCCTGCTCGTCGCCGCGCTGAGCCTTGTCAGCGGCCGCACCGCGCGCGCCGTCCGACAGCTCGAGGAGCTGGCCTCCGGAACCGCACGACTGCGTCAGGCGGAGAACCTGCGGGTGATCTGTCTCGCCATGGCGGCGCGCGCCGACGGTGACGAGGAGCTCGCCCTCGCACGGCTTCGTGGCCTGGCCCCGCATCTCGATCCCTACGCGACCGCGGCTCTGGCCCTGCTCGCGCCCGAGCTGACCGAGGCGGCGTCGACGCGTCTGGAAGGCTGGCCTCGGCCCGCCGCGACGGACAGCGGGCTGAAGGGGCTGCGGGTGCGACCCACGCTGACCGATCGCGAGTTCGACATGCTGAAGGCACTCGCGCGGGGGATGACGCGTGAGCAGACGGCGGAGGCCCTGTTCGTCACCGTCAACACCGTGAAGACGCATCAGCGCTCGCTCTACCGCAAGCTGAATGCGAACGACCGGGCGACAGCGCTCGTCGAAGCGCAGCGGCTCGGCCTTTTATGAGACGGTGTTCATTTTCCGGGTGAATCAGGGGGTGAGTTCCTCGTGCCTTCCGGGCAACCCGGAAGGGGCCCTCGAGTGAGACTGTAGATTCGACTCATCAGCAGCCGAGCGCGGCCTCCCGCGCGGGCTGCGGTCACGCAAGAAGCGCACGCCGCGGTCGGGCCCCCGACGCGTCGAGACGCATCGGTCGGCCTCTGCCAGGGGCAGGCAAGCGTGTCCGCCGCCCGCGATCATGAGGGATTGGGGCCCTCGCCGTGGGAAGCCGCTGAGCGCGAGCCGTTTGTCGGGGGCATATGCGGCACGCTACTGGGGGATACGGATGCCGGGGTGGGCGGGGCGCCGCCGCCCACCCCGGCATCGCGCACGATTCCGTGTCAGGTCGGCTCCGACCAGCTGAGCGATTCGATGTACCGCAGCAGCACGCCTTCACGCAGCGCCCACGGGCTCACCTCGAGTTCGTCGACGCGGAGCATCGTCATCGCGGTGTGCAGCACGACTCCGGCTGCGACGATCTGGAACGTGCGATCGGGCGTGATCCCGGGAAGCTCCTGGCGTGCGGCCGCGGGGATCCGCGCGAGGCGCGGGATCCACCAGCCGAGCGACCCGCGCGGGAGCAGCATGCGTTCGCTGTCCGACCAGCCGGGGGCGGGATAGCCGGCGAGCTTCGCGAGCGAGCGGATAGCCTTCGACGATCCGACGACGTGATTCGGTCGGGGCTGACCCATCATCATCTCCGCGACCGGTTCGAGCGTGGCGCGGGCGTGCTCACGCAGACGCTCCACGGCCTCTTCGCCCGGTGGATCGGTCGGCAGGAACTCCATCGTCGTCCGACCCGCCCCGAGCGGCACGGATGCCGCGACGTCGGGGAGCTCGTCCGCTCCCGCGGCGAGTTCGAGCGAGCCGCCGCCGATGTCGAACAGCAGGATCTGCCCCGCCGCCCACCCGAACCAGCGGCGGACCGCGAGGAAGGTGAAACGGGCCTCCGATTCGCCGCCGAGCACCTGCAGGTCCTGACCCAGCGCCGCCTCGATGCGTGCGATCACCTCGGGGCCGTTCGTCGCCTCGCGCACGGCACTCGTTGCCGTCGCGAGGAGTTCGACGACGTTCTCTGCCCTCGCCGTCTCGCGCGCCTGCGCGACGGCATCCACGAGCGCTCGAACGCCGACCTCGCTGATCGAGCCGTCGGGCTCGAGGTACCGCATGAGACGCAGGATCGTTCGCTGACTGGTCGCCGCCTGCGGCCTGCCGCCGGGGTGGACATCGGCGACGAGCAGGTGGACGGTGTTCGATCCGATGTCGAGGACTCCCAAGCGCAAGGGAATCAGGCTAGCGGCGGATAGAGTGGGCGCGATGTCCACCGAGGAGCACACGAACGAGCCGGCCACCGACGTCGCCTCGCTGTACCGCGAGGTCGACCGCGCCGAGTGGGCCGCCCTCGCCTCGGGCATCCGGAATCCGCTGAGCGAGACCGAGGTCGTCCAGCTTCGCGGAATCGGGGACCGGCTCGACCTCACCGAGGTGCGCGAGGTCTACCTGCCCCTCAGCCGGCTGCTGTCGACGTACGCGGAGAACACGAAGCGTCTCGGGGCGGAGACGGCCGCCTTCCTGCGTGAGCCCGACACGACGACCCCGTTCGTCGTGGGCGTGGCCGGCTCTGTCGCGGTCGGGAAATCCACGATCGCACGCCTGCTGCGCGAGCTCATGAGCCGTTGGCCCGGTACGCCGCGCGTCGAGCTCGTCACGACCGACGGGTTCCTCTACCCGAACGCCGAGCTCGAGCGCCGCGGCATCATGAGCCGCAAGGGGTTTCCCGAGTCCTATGACCGTCGCGCGCTCGTGCGTTTCCTCACCGACGTGAAGTCCGGGGCCGCCGAGGCGCGCGCCCCGTTCTACTCGCACGTGCGCTACGACATCGTGCCCGACGCGTACGTCACGGTGCGCCGCCCCGACGTCGTGATCGTCGAGGGTCTCAACGTGCTGTCGCCGCCTCCGACGCCCAACGACGTCGCCGTGAGCGATCTGTTCGACTTCTCGATCTACGTGGATGCCGGTGCCGACGACATCGCCGGGTGGTACGTCGACCGGTTCCTGGCGCTCCGCGAAGGCGCGTTCTCGAACCCGAGCTCGTTCTTCAACGTGTTCGCCGAGCTCTCCGACGCGGAGGCGGTCGAGACCGCGCTCGGCTACTGGAACGACATCAACCTGCCGAACCTCCGCGAGAACGTCGAACCCACCAAGCACCGCGCGACGCTCGTGCTGGGAAAGGCCGCCGACCACACCGTGAAGTCCGTCCTCCTGCGGAAGCTCTGACGCCCCTCGGCCTTCGATCGCCGGTTCGTGCGGGTATGTGGCATCCATTCCCGCGTGTACTGGCAAATGAACGGCGCACATCATGCGCGGGAGGCGTCAGCGCCGCTCGTCGAGGGCGTCGACGAGATGCTCGGCGATCGCGAGTGAGGATGTCGCGCCGGGGGACGGGGCGTTGCGCACCAGGGTGGCGGAGCTCGTCTCGTCGATCGCGAAGTCGTCGAGCAGGCGCCCGGAGGCATCCATCGCCTGCGCGCGGATGCCACGGACGAGGCGCGTCGCGCGGGCGCCCTCGAGGGCAGGGACGTAGCGCTGCGCCTCCTGCAGGAAGAAGCGCTGCGAGAGCACCGACCGGGCTTCGCGCACCGCGCTGCCCGCGTTCGCGGCGGAGAAGCGCCAGAACGCGCCGTCGGTCAGCGTCGCCGCAAGATCCCGGGGTGAGAGCCCCAATCCCCGGTATCCCTCGCGTGACAGCGACAGGAAGGCGTTGGGCCCCACGGTCATCTCGCCGTCGTGGCGCTTCGTGAGGTGCACGCCGAGGAAGGGGTACCTCGGATCGGGCACGGGGTACACGAGTCCCTGCAGGATGTCGCGGTACGCGGATTCGAGCAGGAAGTACTGTCCGAAGAACGGCACGATGCTGGGATGCCGGTCGCCGCCGGAGCGGCGCGCGACGCGGTCCGACTGGAGCCCCGCGCACACGAAGACGTGATCGGCGCTCATCGGACCGGCATCCGTGTGGACCGTCGCCCGCCCGGAGCCCCGCTCGACACCCGTCACCTCGCGGCCGAACTCGACGCGTCCGCCCGCCGCCGTGATGTCCTCGACGAGCGCGCGCGTCACGGCGGCGTAGTCGGTGATCGCCGTCGTGGGGGACACGAGCGCCGCCTGCCCGACGGCTTGCGGCTCGATGTCGCGGATGCCGGCCGCATCCGTCAGACGGACGCCCGGCGCCCCGTTGGCCTGCGCACGCTCGTGGATGTGTTGCAGACGCGCCTCCTCCGCATCGTCGAGAGCGACGACGAGCTTGCCGCACTCGACATAGGGGAGCGACTTCTCGTCGCAGAAGTCCTTCAGCAGCGACACGCCGCGGCGGCACAGCCGGGCCTTGAGGCCGCCGGGCTCGTAGTAGAGGCCGGCGTGGACGACGCCCGAGTTGTGTCCCGTCTGGTGCGCGGCCGCGCGGTCCTCCTTCTCGAGGAGCGTGACACTGCTCGACGGGAACCGTCGGGTCAGCTCTCGGCCGACGGCGGCGCCGAGGATCCCGGCACCCACCACGACGAACGACTGCGTCGACGTGCCGCCGGCGCTCATGCGACGAGGCTCAGCGTCTCGCCCTCCTGGGCGTAGCGCTCCCCGGTGTCGGGGCAGACCCAGAGGTCGCCTTCTGCGGCGAGCGGATGCCCGGTGCGCCCGACCCAGCCGATGCGGCGGGCAGGCACGCCCACCACCAGCGCGTGGGCGGGGACGTCCTTCGTGACCACCGCGCCGGCGGCGACGAGCGCCCACTCGCCGACGTTCACCGGAGCGACGCACACCGCGCGGGCACCGATGGACGCGCCGCGCCCCACGGTCACGGCCACGGCGTGCCAGTCGTCGGTGCCCTTCGGCGAGCCGTCGGGGTTCGCCGCGCGCGGGTACTCGTCGTTCGTGAGCACCGCGGCGGGTCCGATGAAGACGCCGTCGCCGAGCACCGCGGGCTCGTACACCAGCGCGTAGTTCTGCACCTTGCAGGCATCCCCCAGAACCACGCCGGGGCCGATGTAGGCGCCGCGGCCGATGTTGCAGTCGGCGCCGAGTCGCGCATCCTCGCGGACCTGGGCGAGGTGCCAGACCCGGGTGCGCGCGCCGAGCGTCGCGCGAACATCGACATCGGCGGACGGTTGGACGATCGGGGCGTCGGGCGTGGACATGGCTTCCTTCCTCATGCGGCAGCGCCGCGGGCGTCGTGTTCCGGTCAGTATTGTGCCAGGCCGCCGAGCGTCGCTACACTTTGGATCGGGGAACCCGGATATGTCCGTGCCGCTTGGGGTGCACGGACAGATCGGCGAGTGATCGTCGATCGGTGTCACGGGCGATTGAGCCTGACCGGCCGATGAGGCGGTCAGGTGACTGGGGAATGAGAATATGGGGACTTCTCAGCGCGGCGTCTACGTCGGCAAGGCGCGATGGCGGAGGGCGGCGGCGATGCTCGGCGCCGCCGCCGTGCTCGTCGCGACGCTCGTGGTCACGTCACAGCCTGACCAGGCGACGGCGGCGAGCCCGTGCGGTGCCGGCATCAACGCCATCGCGTGCGAGAACCGTCAGCCGGGCACTGATCCGTCGGTGTGGGACATCGACGGCGCCGGCGACCCGTCGATCCAGGGGTTCGCGACCGACATCTCGGTCAACGCGGGCAATCGCATCGATTTCAAGATCGACACCCCGGCCTCGAACTACACGATCGACATCTACCGCACGGGCTGGTACCAAGGACTCGGCGCCCGTCACATCGCCTCCGTCACGCCGTCGGCAACGCTGCCTCAGCGACAGCCGGAGTGCATCACAGATGTGACCACGGAGCTCTACGACTGCGGTACGTGGGGGGTGTCGGCGTCGTGGAACGTCCCCACCACGGCCGTCTCGGGCGTGTACATCGCTTCGCTCAAGCGAACCGACACCGGTGGCCAGAGCCACATCATCTTCATCGTCCGCAACGACGGCAATCGCTCGGATGTGGTCTTCCAGACCTCCGACACGAGCTGGCAGGCGTACAACACCTACGGCGGTGCGAGCTTCTACCAGGGTGCGGCCAACGGTCGCGGCTACAAGCTCAGCTACAACCGGCCGTTCGCCACACGCAACTGGGTGCAGGGGCGGGACTTCTACTTCAGCTCCGAGTACGCGACCGTGCGCTTCATGGAGCGCAACGGCTACGACGTCTCCTACGTGTCCGGTATCGACTCCGCTCGCTATGGCGGCGAACTGCTCAACCACAAGGTGTTCATGTCGGTCGGGCACGACGAGTACTGGTCGGGAGCGCAGCGCGCGAACGTCGAGGCAGCGCGCGACGCAGGCGTGAACCTGCAGTTCCTGAGCGGGAACGAGGCCTACTGGCGCGTGCGGTGGGAACCCTCGGCGGATTCATCCCACACGGACTACCGGACCCTCGTGTCGTACAAGGAGACCTGGGGCAATGCCGCCAACAAGGGCGGCGGCAAGATCGACCCGTCGCCGGAGTGGACCGGCACATGGCGCGATCCGCGATTCGCCGACAGTTCGACCGGGGGCCACCTTCCGGAGAATGCGCTCACCGGCACCATGTACATGGCCAACAACTCCGACCTCCCGGTCACCGTCTCGGCCGCCGAAGGCAAGACACGGCTGTGGCGCAACACGCCGCTTGCATCCATGGCATCCGGAACGACGACCGCTCTGGCGCCGCACACGGTCGGCTACGAGTCCAATGAGGACATCGACAACGGGTTCCGGCCCGCAGGGCTGATCCGGCTGTCGACGACGGTCGGGGCGACGCCGGAGTATCTGACTGACTACGGCAATGTGGTCGTGGCGGGTACGACGACGCATCACCTGACGCTGTACCGCGCCTCGAGCGGCGCACTCGTCTTCTCGGCGGGTAGCGTTCAGTGGGGCTGGGGGCTCGACGCCGAACACGACGGCGACGGTGCCGCCGCGGACAGCCGCATGCAGCAGGCGCAGGTGAACCTGTTCGCCGACATGGGCGCGCAGCCGACCACCCTGATGTCGACGCTCACGGCGGCGACTGCGAGCTCCGACCGGACCAACCCGACCGTGAGCTTCACATCGCCGGCAGCGGGGGCATCACTGGCATCCGACTCCAACATCACCGTCACCGGCACCGCCGCCGACGTCGGGGGCGTCGTCGCGGGTGTCGAGGTCTCGCTCGACGGAGGGCAGAGCTGGCACCCGGCCACAGGGACCACCCAGTGGTCCTATTCGGGTGTGCTCCGCGGCTCGGGTGCGGCGAGCATCCGCGCCCGCGCGATCGACGACAGCGCAAACTTCGATCGCGCCGGAACCTCGCTGGCGGTCACCGCGGCCGGTCCCTACACCTTCTTCGGGTCGGCCGTTCCGGCGACCGCTTCGGCCGATGACAGCGACCCGGTCGAGCTCGGGCTGCGCTTCACGCCGGAATCCGACGGCTTCGTCACGGGCGTTCGGTTCTTCAAGGGCGGCGCGAACACGGGTACCCACGACGGCACGCGGATGGGAACCGTCACGTTCACCAACGAGACGGCCACGGGATGGCAGACGGCGACGTTCGCCTTGCCGATCACGGTGACGGCAGGACAGACCTACACGGTCTCCTACACGGCGCCGAAGGGCGGCTACGCGATGCAGGCGCGCTACTGGCCCTACGCGGCGACGCCGGCGTCGCCGCTCTCGGTCGGCACCGGCCTCGGAGTGGACGCGCCCGGTGTGTTCGGGGCGGCCGGTGCCCGCCCGACCGGAGTGTGGTTCGATTCCAACTACTTCGTCGACGTCGTGTTCTCGAGCTCGGACACCTCGCCGTTGCGGGTGCTGTCGCGTACCCCCGCAGCCGATGCAGGCAGCGTGGACCCGTCCGCAACCATCGCGCTCACTCTCAGTCGCGCGGCCGATCCTGCGACGGTCGGCCTCGCCGTCGCCGACAGCTCCGGCAGGGCCGCGGCCGGCAACGTGACCTACGACGCCGCATCCCGCTCGATCCGCTTCAGCCCGAGTACGCCGCTCGCGCCGCAGACGAAGTACACGGTGACCCCTTCCGCAAAAGATGCCTCGGGCCGCGCCCTCGAGAGTGGGGCGGCATGGTCGTTCACGACGAGGGGAGCGGATCTGCCCGAGGGCACGTGTCCGTGCAGTCTGTTCCCGGAGAGCACGGTGCCCGCGATCGCATCGACGGCCGATCCAGATGCCGTCACGCTCGGCGTGAAGGTCACGGTAGGCGCGTCGGGTACCGTCTCCGGCCTGCGCTACTACAAGGGGCGGGCGAACACCGGAACGCACGTCGGCATCCTGTGGAGTGCGACCGGCTCCGAACTGGCGCGTGCCACCTTCGCCGATGACACGGCGGAGGGCTGGCAGGTCGCCACCTTCAGCACTCCCGTCTCGGTCGCTGCCGGCACCACGGTCGTGGCGTCGTACACCGCTCCCGCCGGTGGATACGCCGTGACCACCGGTCGGTTCGCGTCGCCGTACGCTCGCGGCCCCCTGTCCGTCCCTGCCAACGGAGCGGTGTACACCTACACGGGCGGGTTCCCGACATCGCCCTCGAGCACCGACTACGGCGTGGACCTCGTCTTCCAGACCGGGCCGGCGGCTCCGACCGTCGTATCCCTGTCGCCGGCCGCGGGTGCCACCGGCGTCGCCACCGACGCCGTGGTGTCGGTGAGCTTCTCGACACCCGTGAAGCCGATCAACGGGGCCACCGTCACGAGCGGGGGAGCGGCAGTCGCAGGATCTTGGTCGCTGGATGCCACGGCGACGACGGCGACCTTCTCACCGACGAGTGCTTTGCCTGCGGGCGCCCAGATCGCGGTCTCGCTCACGGGCATCCGCTCCACCGAAGGCGTCGCTGGAACGGATGTGTCGTGGTCCTTTGAGACTCGGGCGAACGAAGCCGTCACGCGGTTCTTCTCCGGCGCCGTTCCTCCGCAGGTGGATGCCGATGCATCGCCGGTCGAGCTGGGGCTCGCCTTCCAGACCTCGACCGCCGGCGAGGTGCGCGCGATCCGCTTCTACAAGGCGACCGGCAACGGCGGTGTGCACACGGGCAGCCTCTGGGGGCCGAACGGTCAGCGGCTCGCGACGGTCACCTTCGCGAACGAGACGGCGACCGGCTGGCAGAGCGCCACCCTGGACAGCCCGGTCACGATCACGCCCGGCGCCGTCTACACCGTGTCGTACTTCGCTCCGCAGGGGCATCCGTCGTATGCAAGCGGGGCACTGGCGGGGTCCGTCACAAGTGGTCCCCTCTCGACGATCGCCGGCAACAACGGCCGTTATCGCTACGGCAACGGCGGAGTCGTGCCGACGCAGTCGTGGCAGTCGTCCAACTACTTCGTCGATGTGGAGTTCGTCGCCAGCACCAACGCGGTGCAGGTGACGAGCACGTCGCCCGAGCGCGGCGCAGGCGCGGTCGCCACGACCGTGACGCAGGTGACGGCGACGCTCGTCGGGGCGACGGCTTCGTCGGCCCCGACGCTCACCGTGGCGGGGTCGAGTGGTTCGGTTGCGGGGACGTCATCGTTCACTCCGTCCTCCGGTCTGCTGTCCTTCACTCCGAGCGCGGCGCTGCCCGCCGAGACTTCTTTCACCGCCACCGTCCGCCTCGGATCCTCGACGCTGGACACCTGGCAGTTCACGACCGCGCCGGCAGTGCAGACGCTGTTCGGGGATGAGACACCGAATGTGGCCGCGACCACCGACACCGATCCCGTCGAGGTCGGCACCGCGTTCACCGTTTCGCAGCCGGGCTCGGTCACGGCGCTGCGGTTCTACAAGGGTTCGACCAACACGGGCAGCCATCGCGGGTCGCTGTGGAGCGCCGACGGGACCTTGCTTGCGCAGGTGGCCTTCACGGGTGAGACCGCGTCGGGGTGGCAGCGCGCTGAACTCGCGACACCGGTGATGCTGGTGCCCGGTCAGCGCTACGTGGTGTCGTACTTCTCGAGCACGGGGCGATACGCCTACACGACCGCGTACTTCAACACGGAGCGGACGTCGGCCTTCATCAGCGCACCGGCCGGCGCGAACGGTCTCTATGCGTACGGCCCGAACGGTGGGTTCCCGACGGGATCATTCCGGTCGACGGCGTACTTCGTGGATGCGGAGATCCGCTTCACGGCGACGGGGGGCGGGACTGCGACGCCGAGCGCGACGCCGACGCCGACTGCGACGCCCACGCCCACGCCCACGCCCACGCCGACGCCGACTGCGACGCCGACGCCGACTGCGACGCCTACGCCGACTGCGACGCCTACGCCGACTGCGACGCCGACGCCGACTGCGACGCCGACGCCGACTGGGACGCCTACGCCGACTGCGACGCCTACGCCGACGCCGACGCCGACGCCCACGCCGACCCCGCCCGCCGTCAGTTCGGCGGCCCCGGCTGGAGGGGCCACGGACGTCGCTCCGACCGCGACGGTCGCAGCGACCTTCGATCGCGACGCGAGCAGCCCGCAGATCGCCGTCACCCGCGGTTCGACGGCGATCGCCGGTGCCACCGCGTACGATGCGTCGACCCGGACGGCCACCTTCACTCCGACCGCGCCCCTCGAGTGGGCGACGGACTACGCAGTGCGCGTCACGAGCGGTGGCGCGGCGGTCACGGGCGGTCAGTGGAGCTTCCGCACTGCGGATGCCCCTCGGGTACTCACCGCCCAGACGATCTTCGGAGACGCAACCCCGCAGAATCCCTGGTGGAACGATCCGGACTCCGTTCAGGTCGCGACACGCTTCAGCGTGAGCACCGCCGGATCGGCGACTGGCATCCGCTTCTACAAGGGCGATGCGAACACGGGTGTGCACACGGGGTATCTGTGGAAGGCCGACGGCACTCTTCTCTCTCAGATCCAGTTCTCGGGAGAGACGGCGTCGGGGTGGCAGCAGATGTCCTTCACGACGCCCGTCCATCTCGAGCCCGGGGTCGAATACCGAGTCGGACTGCACAGCACCACGGGGCGCTATGCCGTCGATCTCGGAGCGCTGGCGCAGCCGACGACGTCGGGGGTGTTCAGCACACCGGCCAACGGGTCCGCGTACACCTATTCGACGGGCTTCCCGGACAGCACGAGTACACACAACTACTGGGTCGACGTCACGTTCACGCCGAACCCGTAGCGACGAGACGAACGGCATCTGTGCACTGGGGAGGAAGCACAATGGCAGAGAAGATGAAGGCAGTGGTCGTGGGGGCCGGGTACTGGGGGCCCAACCTCGCGCGCAACTTCCGCGCGAGCGCTGATTGGGACCTCGCGGGCATCTGCGATCTCGACGAGGATCGCGCCCAGGCCGTGGCGAACGGCGTCGGCGGCGTACCGGTGTGGACTCGGCTCGACGACGTCCTCGCGGACCCCGACGTGGATGCCATCGCGATCGCGACACCCGCGCGGACCCATCATCCGATCACCCTTGCGGCGCTGGATGCCGGCAAGCACGTCATGGTCGAGAAGCCCCTGGCCGACACCATCGCGCGCGGGGAGGAGATGGTGACGCGTGCCGAAGAGTGCGGTCTCGTCCTGATGGCCGATCACACCTACTGCTACACTCCCGCGGTCCTCAAGATCCGCGAGATCATCGCCGACGGGGGCCTCGGCGACATCCTCTTCGTCGACAGCACGCGCATCAACCTCGGGCTCATCCAGCCCGACGTCGACGTGTTCTGGGACCTCGCCCCGCACGACCTGTCGATCATGGACTTCGTGCTTCCCGGCGGGCTCGACACGTCGTCGGTGTCCGCGCACGGCTCCGACCCGCTGCGCACCGGCAAGGCCTGCGTCGGCTACCTCGCGATGCCGTTGCAGGGCGGCGCGATGGCGCACGTCAACGTCAACTGGCTGAGCCCGACCAAGATCCGGCAGATGGTCATCGGCGGCACGAAGCGCACGCTCGTCTGGGACGACCTCAATCCGCAGCAGCGCATCAGCGTCTACGACCGCGGTGTCGACATCGACGCCGTGTCCAAGGAGACGACTCTGGACCGTCGCGCCGCGAACATCTCGTACCGTCTCGGCGACACCTGGTCGCCCGCTCTCGAGGAGCGTGAGGCCCTCGGCGGTGTCGTGGCGGAGTTCGCCGCGGCCATCCGCGAGTCGCGCCCCGCACGCACCAGCGGTGACGCGGGCATGCGGGTGCTGTCCGTCCTCGACGCGGCGCAGCGCAGCCTCGCGGCGGGGGGAGCCCCCGCCCCGATGAATCTCGACATCCCACCCCACACGTCTCGCAGAACGGCAGCAGCATGACCCAGCTCGAAGGAACCCGTGTTCTCGTCACCGGCGGCGCCGGGACGATCGGCTCCACCCTCGTCGACCAACTCCTCGACGCCGGGGCCGCCCAGGTGAACGTCCTCGACAACCTCGTCCGGGGCCGGCGGGCGAACCTCGACGCCGCGCTGGCCACCGGCCGCGTCGAACTCATCGACGGCGACATCCGCGACGCCAAGCTCGTCGACGACCTCACCGCCGACGCCGACATCGTCTTCCATCAGGCGGCGATCCGCATCACGCAGTGCGCCGAGGAGCCGCGTCTGGCGCTTGAGGTCCTCGTCGACGGGACGTTCAACGTCGTCGAGTCCGCGGCGCGACACAAGGTCCGAAAGCTCATCGCCGCCTCCAGCGCGTCCGTCTACGGCATGGCTGAGACGTTCCCGACGGACGAGCGTCATCACCACGAGAACAACGACACGATCTACGGCGCCTCGAAGACCTTCAACGAGGGCCTGGTCCGCAGCTTCCGTGCCATGCAGGGACTGGACTACGTCCTGCTGCGCTACTTCAACGTCTACGGCCCGCGCATGGACGTGCACGGACTGTACACCGAGGTGCTCGTGCGCTGGATGGAGCGCATCGCCGACGGTCGCCCGCCGCTGATCTTCGGCGACGGAAACCAGACGATGGACTTCGTCTGCGTGCCCGACATCGCACGTGCCAACGTCCTTGCCGCGGGAAGCGACGTCGTGGAGGGCACGTATAACGTCGCGAGCGGCACCGAGACGAGCCTTCTCGAGCTCGCGCAGGCGCTCCTGCGCGTGATGGATGCCGAGGAACTCGGTGTCGAGCACGGCCCCGAGCGCGCGGTCAACGGTGTGGTCAGGCGCCTCGCCGACACGAGCGCCGCTCGTGACGACCTCGGGTTCGAGGCGGAGATCGGCCTTGACGACGGTCTGCGGCAGCTCGTCGAGTGGTGGCGTCCGCTCCGCGAGGAGATCGCCGCCGGCCGAAGCCTGGTGACGACATGACCGACCGCATCAACGTGATGATCCCCTGGCTGGGCCAGGAGGAGGCGGACGCCGTCGCCGAGGCGATCGCGTCCGGTTGGGTCGCGCAGGGCCCGCGCGTCGCCCGCTTCGAGGAGGAGTTCGCCGAGGCGATGCAGGCGTCGTACGCGGTCGCGACGAGCAGCTGCACGACCGCCCTGCATCTTGCCCTCATCGTTGCCGGGATCGGACCCGGCGACGAGGTGATCGTGCCGTCCTTCTCGTTCATCGCGACGACGAATGCCGTCGCCTACGTGGGCGCCACTCCCGTGTTCGTCGACGTCGACCTCGAGACGGGCAACATGACGGCCGCAGGCTTCCAGAACGCCCTGACGTCCGCGACCCGCGCCGTCATCGTCGTCGACCAGGGCGGGGTGCCGGTGGACCTCGACCCCATCCGCGAGGTCGCCGACCCGCTCGGCATCGTGGTGATCGAGGATGCCGCGTGCGGCGCCGGTTCGACCTACCGGGGTCGCCCCGTCGGCGCGGGGGCGGACATCGCGGCCTGGTCGTTCCACCCGCGCAAGCTCCTCACGACGGGGGAGGGCGGGATGATCACGACGTCGCGCGCCGACTGGGCGGCGCGCGCGCGTCGTCTTCGCGAGCACGCCATGACCGTGTCGGCCGCGGATCGCCACCTGAGCGTGCTGCCGCCCGCAGAGGAGTACTCCGAGGTCGGGTTCAACTTCCGCATGACGGACCTGCAGGCCGCGGTGGGGCTCGTGCAGCTGCGCAAGCTCCCTGCCATCGTCGCCCGACGTCGCGAGATCGCCACGCGCTACCGCGCCGGCATCCGCGGTGTCGACGGGCTTCGCACCGTCGGCGACCCCGACTACGGGACCGGCAACGTGCAGTCCTTCTGGGTGGAGGTGCAGGACGGCTATCCGACGGATCGTGACGGGCTGCTCGTCGCGCTCGCCGAAGCGGACATCTCGGCGCGTCGGGGCATCATGTCCACGCACCGTCAGCCGCCCTACCGTGACCTGGCCGCAGCCGGTTCCCTCCCGATCACGGAGCACCTCACGGACAACACGCTGATCCTGCCCGTCTACCACACGCTCTCGAACGCGGATCAAGACAGGGTGATCGCGGTCCTGCGAGATCCGCTGAAAGAGGCCATCGGATGACCGCCGGGCTGCTCCTTGTGGGGGCGAGTGGCCTGGCTCGTGAAGTCCTCGCGGCGGGGATCACCGGTGTCGTCGGCATCATCGACGACGACGTGGAGCGCCACGGGAGCGAGATCGCCGGTGTGCCCGTGCTGGGCGGTACCGCCCTCGCGGCGACGAGCGAGGATCAACTGCTCCTGTGCATCGGCCCGAGCGCGGTGCGCCGCGAAGTCGCACGTCGGCTCATGCGTGCAGGTGTCGACGATGACCGCTTCGAGACGTTCGTCGCGCGTACCGCGCGGATCGGTCGGACGTGTGATGTCGGGCCCGGTTCGATCGTCCTCGACGGGGTCGTCGTCACCGCTGATGCGCGCCTCGGGCAGCACGTCGTGGTGATGCCGAACTGTACGATCACGCACGACGACGAACTCGGCGACTTCGCGACTCTCGCGGCCGGTGTCGCCTTGGGCGGTAGCGTGCACGTCGGCAAGCGTGCCTACGTGGGGATGAACGCCTCGGTTCGCCAGGGTGTGATGATCGGGAACGATGCCACCATCGGCATGGGTGCGGTCGTGTTGCACGACGTGCCCGAGGGAGAGACGTGGGCCGGTGTTCCGGCGAGACGATTGGGGAGAGCAGATGACTGAGCAGACGATCACACAGCAGGCGGTTCCGTTCCTCGACCTTGCCGCACAGCAAGCGGAAGTGATGGACGACGTGCTCCCTGTGTGGCAGCGCCAGCTCACGGACGCGGCTTTCATCGGCGGCGCGGAGGTCGCCGCGTTCGAGCGCGAATACGCCGACTACATCGGCACCGGTCACGTCGTCGGCGTCTCGAACGGCACGGATGCCCTCGAGCTGGCGTTCCGCGCCGTCGGCGTCGCTTCCGGCGATGAGGTCATCATGCCGGCCAACACGTTCATCGCGACGGCTGAGGCCGTCTCGCGCATCGGCGCTGTCCCGGTTTTCGTGGATGTCGACGACGCGCACCTGCTCATCGACCCGGATGCGATCGACGCCGCGGTGACGACCCGCACGCGTGCCATCGTCCCCGTGCACCTCTTCGGGCAAACGGCTCCCATGGCCGAGGTCGCGGCGATCGCCGACCGCCATGGACTCGCCGTCGTGGAGGACGCGGCCCAGGCGCAGGGCGCTTCCGGTCCCGCCGGACGCGCGGGCGCCCTCGGGCGCGTCGCGGCGACGAGTTTCTACCCCGGTAAGAACCTCGGCGCAGCCGGCGATGCCGGAGCCGTCATGACCGATGACGAGGGGCTCGCGGACGTCGTCCGGAACCTCGCCGCGCACGGCAGCTCCGTCAAGTATGTGCATGACCGCATCGGCATGAACGCCCGTCTGGATGCTGTCCAGGCGACGGTGCTGCGTGCGAAGCTGCGGCGGCTCGAGGAGTGGAACACCTCGCGCCGGGCGGCGGCGGCCCGCTACGCGGGCCTCCTCGGCGACATCGCGGGAGTGCGTCTGCCGGAGGTGCGCGAGGGCAACACCGACGTCTGGCACCTCTATGTCGTGCGGGTCGCTGAGCGCGACCGCGTGCTCGCAGAACTCGGCGCAGCGGGGGTGGGCGCGGGCATCCACTACCCGACCGTCGTTCCGCTCACCGAGGCATACGCCGGGCTGGGGCACCGCCCGGGCGAGTTCCCCGTCGCCGAAGCGGCCGCGGCATCGATCCTCTCGCTTCCGATGTTCCCGCACCTCACCGAAGCGCAGCAGGCGCGGGTGGCAGAGATGCTTCGACGCAGCCTCGACGGCGACGGGTCATGATCGGCAGCGGGGAAGGCGGCCGCGTGCGGGTGCTCGTCGCCCCGCACAACTTCGAGCTCGGCGGCAGCCAGCTCAACGCGCTCGAGCTCGTCGAGAAGATGTCGACCGATCCCCGGTTCGAGTTCGTGTTGTATGCGCCGGACGGCATCCTCGTCGAGCGTGCCCGCAAGCTCGGCATCGAGATACACCTCACCCGGTTGCGTGACCAGGGGGCATCCGTGCGTCGGATGCGGGAACTGTCGCGGATCGTGCGCGACCGTCGAATCGACCTCGTGCACGCCTACGAGTGGATGCCGACGGTGGATGCCGCGTTCGCGGTCGCGTGGCGACGGGGGGTCCCCGTGCTCTCCACAGTCCTGTCGATGGACTATCCGTACCTTCTGCCCGCGTCCGTTCCGCTCGTCCTCGGAACGAGGTCGCTCGTCGCGCGTGCGCTCGGTGAGGGCCGCGAGGCGTACCTCCTGGAGCCGCCGGTGGACACCGAGCTGTTCCGTTCCGACGCATTGGCGGATGATGTCGTGCTCGAGGCTCGACGCGAGTGCGGCGCGGGTCCCGATGACGACCTCGTCGTGGTCGTCGGGCGTCTCGTGCAGCTGCTGAAGCTCGAGGGCCTGCTCACCCTCATCGAAGCGGTCGGGCGCCTGGCGCGCACGCGTCCCGTGCGTCTCGCCGTCGTCGGCGACGGACCCGAGCGCGCCACCGTCGAAGCGGCGGTTCGCCGGGCGAATGCCGAGGCCGGGACTGCGGCGGTGCGATTGCTCGGTGCCCGCTACGACCCGCTGCCGTACTACCTCGCAGCCGACATCGCGGTGGGCATGGGCGGTTCGGCCCTCCGCGCGATGGCCGTCGAACGGCCGCTTCTGGTCCAGGGAGAAGCCGGATTCTGGGATGTGGTCGACGCGGAGAGCATCCCCGTCTTCCTCGAACAGGGCTGGTACGGCGTCGGCGATGGGCGCGACGCCACGGACAGATGCGCCCACGAGCTCGCGCACCTGCTCGATCTCAGCGTCGCGCAGCGGGCCGAACTCGCCCGTGCGGGCCGCCGTCTCGTCGTCGAGGAATACAGCCTCGACGTCGCCGCGCGACGCCTCGCCGACCTCTATCTGGGCACTCTCGCGGCGCCGCCGCGCCTGCGCGAGCGTGTCTTCGGGCCCCTGCGACTGGGGCTCGAGCTGGTCAAGTCCTCACTGTCGGTGCGGATCCCGGCGCTCCGACGGTGGTCACGTCGACTGCGCGGACGGCCGGTGGCGCCGTCGGCCCCGCGGACGGAGGACGCAGCACGCGCCGTCTCGGTGGTGATCCCGTGCCACAACTATGTGGACTACCTCGATCAAGCCATCCGTTCCGCACTCGAGCAGGACGGTGTCTGCGTCGATGTCACGATCATCGACGACGGGTCCACCGATGGGAGCGTCGACATCGCGCGCAGGTGGGCCGAGCGGGATGACCGGGTGCGGCTCGTCGCCCACGAGCGAAATCGGGGGCACATCGCCACCTTCAACGAAGCGCTCGACGCCGCCACCGCGCCATACGTCATGAAGCTCGATGCCGACGACGTGCTCACTCCCGGTTCGCTGCGCCGCGCGGTGGACGTGTTGGAGGCGTGCCCGACGGTCGCGTTCGTCTACGGGCAGGTTCAGCATGTGCGTGGGCCGCTGCCGCAGGTGCCCGATGTCGCGACCCCCTCGTGGCGTCTCGTGTCCGGCGAGAGCTGGATCCGCACCGTGGCGCGCCATCGCGGGAGGAACCCCATCTCCCAGCCGGAGATCGTCATCCGCCGATCGCTCCTCGAGCGGGCAGGCGGACATCGGGCCGAGGTGCCCGGCACGAGCGACCTCCACCTGTGGCTGCGCCTCGCATCGCTCGGCGACGTCGCCTGGATCCGCAACGCGGTGCAGGGCCTGTACCGGGTGCACGGTGCGAGTATGCGCGCCACGATCCACTCGGGGCTGCTCCACGACGTCCGGGCGCGCCGCGATGCGTTCGAGCTCTTCCTCGCCGAACGGGGCGGCCCGCTTGCGGATGATCCCGCCTTCGCGCGGTCGGTGCGGCACGGGCTCGCGAGGGATGCGCTCACGAACGCGTTCCTCGACGTCGAGGCAGGGCATGACCCTCAGCCGCTGTTGGACGAGGCGGTCTCGCTGGACCCGTCCGTCCGCCGCACGATCGCGTGGTGGATGATGTCGCGCCAGCGAGGTCGGGGAGCCTCCGCCGCTCTGACGACCCGTCTCGGGCGCTTCGCCCGACAGATGTCGGCTCGGTGGCGCTGGCACCGCCAGAGACTGTTCGGGCAGTAGGCGGCCGCGATGATCAACGCAGAATCAGGGCAGCCGTCCGACCCGGTGCAGGCATCGCTCGACGAGCTGGCCGTCGACAGCGTCATGGCCGAACGCGTCGAGGAAGAGCGCGCGGAGCAATCCGGCGCGGCCGCGGATGAGAGCATCGGGCGCCAGGCGACAGCCGGGGTGTTCTGGCTGACCGCGCAGCGGTGGGCCATCCGTCTGCTCGGCTTCGTGACGATCGCCGTCCTCACGCGCCTCCTGTCGCCCGAGGACTTCGGGACGGTCGCGGCCGCGTCGACGGTGCTGCCGTTCTTCTTCCTCATCGCCGATCTCGGGTTCGCCGCCTACATCGTCCAGGTGAAGGATGCCGACCGGCGCATGCTCAGTACGGCGTTCTGGTTCTCTCTCATCGCCGGCGTGCTGCTGTGCGCGGTGATGGTCGCGATCGCGCCGTTGCTCGGTGTGGTCTTCCACGATGAGCGCGTGACCCCCGTGCTGCAGTCGCTCTCGCTGTGGGTGGTGCTGACCGCGTTCGGGTCGGTCCCGATGGCGCTGCTGCGCCGGCGCATGCAGTTCCGGATCCTCGCACTGCAGGGGGCGGTGGCCGCCGTCATCGCGCAGGTGGTGGCGATGGCCGTCGCATTCGCCGGTCTCGGAGTGTGGGCGCTCGTGGCGCAGAGCCTCGTGGCCCCGGCCGTGACCACTCTGCTGGCGTGGATCACGTCCCGCTGGCGTCCGGCGATGCTCTTCTCCTGGCGGGAGTTCCGCGTCATGGCGGGCTTCGGCGGTCAGGTTCTCGGGGTCGAATTCATCGCGATGCTCCGTGCGTGGGGTGAGGCCGCCGTCATCTCGGGCACGCTGGGCATCGCCGCGCTCGGCTACATGAGCATCGCGCAACGCCTCGTGCAGGTCGTCCAGGACCTCACGGGCAGCGCGATCGTCCCCGTGACGACGGTCGCCTTCGCCAAGATCCGCGAAGCGCGGGATCGGCTGCGCGACGCGTACCTGCGCGCGGTCCGGATGACGTATGCGGTGCTGTCGCTGCCCCTCACCGTCATCGCCGTCACAGCACCGCTCGTCGTGCCGATCGTCTTCGGCGACGGGTGGGAGCAGAGCTACACGGTTGCCCGGATCCTCGCCCTCGGCGGTGTCCTCACGGTGGGCGCAGCGCTCGATCATGGGCTCTTCTATGGACTCGGAAAACCCGGAACGTGGTTCGTGTACGCACTCGTGATCGATGGGCTCACCCTCGGCACGACGTTCTTCCTCGCCTCGCAGGGACTCGTCGCGATCGCATGGGGATTCCTGGGAGTGTGCATCGTCGCGACCGTCAGCCGCTGGTTCCTCACGGGGAGACTTCTGGAGACGTCCGCCTGGACGGTCGCGGGCCCCTTCGGCTACCTCGCCGTCGCCGTGATCCTCTCGGGAGGTGCCGGCTGGCTCACCCTCACGCTCACCGCCACGTGGCCCGCCGTGCTCTCGATCATCCTCGTGGGAGCCGTCGTGAGCGTCCTCCATCTCGCCGTGACCAGGCTCATGGCTCCCGACGTGCTCACCGAGGGGTTCGCGATGCTCGCGCGCTCGAAGGTCGGAGCGCGTCTGCCGTTCGTCCGCGGGGCGCGTGAGCGCGCCGCATCCAGAGAGGTCAACACATGACTGCGTCGTCCCGCCGTTCGCGCGTGCTCGTGATCGTGCAGAACCTGCCCGTCCCCCTGGACCGTCGGGTCTGGCTGGAATGCCAGGCGCTGCGCGCTCAGGGGTACGAGGTCTCCGTCATCTGCCCCAAGGGCCCGGGCGACCCCGGCTATGAGGAGATCGATGGCGTGCACATCCACAAGTACGCTCCCGCACCCGAGGCGAAGGGGTTGCTCGGCTTCGCGATCGAGTTCGCATATTCGTGGGTGCGCACGGCGCTGCTGACCCTGCGCGTTCGGCGCCGGCATGGCTTCGATGTCATCCAGGCGTGCAACCCGCCCGACACGTACTGGCTGCTGGCTCTGCTGTGGCGCATCCGCGGCGTGAAGTTCGTCTTCGATCAGCACGATCTGAATCCTGAGCTCTACATCTCGCGGTTCGGCAAGCCCGCAGGGCTCGCTGGGCGCATGCAACTCGGTGCTCTGGCGCTCCTCGAGCGCAACACCTATCGCGTCGCGGACCGTGTCATCTCGACCAACGGCTCCTACAAGCGGGTCGCAGAACGCCGCGGCGGGCTCGACCCGGCGCTCGTGACAGTCGTCCGCAGCGGTCCCGACACGACGGTGATGCGGCCGATCTACCCCGATCCGACCATCCGCGCCGGTGCCGAGCACGTGCTCGCCTACATCGGGATCATGGGCCCGCAGGACGGCGTGGAGAACATCCTCGCCGTCATGGACGAGCTCGTCCACCGGCGCGGACGGACGGGCGTGCGCGCCGTGCTGATGGGGTTCGGCGATTGCCTGGAAGACCTGCGTCGCGAATGCACCGAGCGACGCCTCGATCAGAACGTCGTGTTCACGGGGCGAGTGGGCCCGGCCGAGATCGCGCAGAACCTGAGCGCCGCGGATCTCGGTCTCGGTCCGGACCTGAACACGCCGCTGAACAACGTGTCGACGATGAACAAGACGATGGAGTACATGGCCTACGCGCTGCCGTCGGTGTCGTTCGACCTGGTGGAGACGCGCGTGTCGGCAGGGGAGACCGGAGTCTTCATCCCCTCCGGGGACATCGTCGGTTTCGCAGACGCCGTCGAGGCGCTCCTGGATGATCCGGAGCGACGCACGCAACTCGGCCTGGCGGCACGCCGGCGCGTCGTTGCGGAGCTCGACTGGAAGCCACAGGCCGAGGCCTACGTCGGCGTGTTCGACGCACTGATGGACGAGTATCCGGATGCCGCCCGCCTGGCTGTCTGGCCGTACGCGGCGCGACCGGAGAAGGCGACCTCGGCGGACCGCGCATCGGTGGACCTCGACGACGCGGAGGAGTTCGCGCGCTTCGTCCGGGAACGCACCGCGCCGTCGGTCGTCGCGCCGTCACGGCGCTCCGAGGACGGCTGATGATGCTCGACCATCTGCTGCTCACCCGTTTCAACCTCCCGACCGGTGGCGTGGAGGCGCGCATCCGCGCGAGTGAGACGTGGCTGACCAACCGGTGGGCGCTGTTCGAACGCTATTGCGCGCCGTCGGTGAGCCGCCAGAGCACCGACGATTTCACGTGGCTGATCTTCTTCGACCCCGAGAGCCCGCAGTGGCTCAAGGATGCGATCGCCCCGTACGCCGAGGCGGGCCTGTTCACGCCCTGCTTCCGCGTCGAAGTCACGCCGGAGTCGCTGCTCGAGGACATCCGAGTCGTGGCTCGTCACACGGACGGCATGCTGCTGACGACCAACCTCGACAACGACGATGCGATCGCCGTGGACTTCCTCGAGCGCGTGCGCGCCGCGGTCGACTTCGACGACCGGCGGGCGCTCTACGTGCCTGAAGGGCTCGTCAAGGGGCCTGACGGCCTGTATCAGCACCGCGACGAACACAACGCCTTCTGCTCGGTCGCGACCCCGTGGTCGCGACCGTCCACGTCGTGGGACGAGTGGCACAACATGCTCGGACGCACGATGCCTGTCGTCCTGATCGACGGGGCGCCGGGATGGCTGCAGGTCGTCCACGGAGAGAACGTCAGCAACCGGGTACGCGGCCATCTGGCCTCGCCCGCGCGGTGGCGGTCGGCGTTTCCGGGCGCGCTCGACGACGTCGCAGACCCGGGGCGTGGGGCGCTCCTGCGTGACCGCTTCGTGAGCGGGCCGGCCCGCCGCCTGCGCGATGCCGGCCGCAGCGGCATCCGGCGTGCGGCGATCGCGGTACTCGGCAAAGAGGGGCTGCTACGCCTCAAGGCGCGACTGCGCCCTTAATGGCGGGATATTCACAGAACGCGCGCCGTCCCAGCCGAGTATGCTGGCCGGAATCGCGCTCTGTGTGGGGAGACACTGTGTGGGGAGGGGAGCGATGACGTTTCGCGACGTCCTGGGGGCTGTCTGGCGACGCCTGTATGTGGTGCTGGCCGTCGTCGTGGCATTCGCCGTGCTCTACCAGTCCCTCGCCCGCGATGGCGGTTCGTACTACACCCACAGCACCGTGACCTTCACGCTCCCCCTGCGATCCACCCTTCTCCCTGGCAGCGGCACGACCGACGCGAGTGTCATCGCGTTCGCCGGGTCGGTCGCCGCCGAACTCAACGGCGGTCGCCCCGTGCTCAGCTATTCGACGCTGGATGCCCCGTACTACGGCGCCGGCATCCGTGAGGGAGTCGTCGTCGGGCTTCGCAACGACGGCAATCAGTGGATGTCGATCTTCCCGTCGGCGACGATCGACATCCGGATCGTCGGACGCACGAAGGAGTGGGTGGCGGAGCGTCAGAGCGCACTGCTCGACGAGGTTCTCGGCATCGCCGAAGGACAGCAGGTCGCGGCGTCGACCGCGCCGGAAGATCGGATCACGGCGACCGTCGGTCCCCTCAGCACGGAGATCTCGCAGGTCTCCCCGTCCCGTACGGAACAGACGATGGCCCTCGCGGCCATGATGCTGGCCGCACTGATCGTGGGGGTGTCGGGCGCCATCGGCCTCGATCGCCTCCTGCGCACACCGAAGCGCCGGTCGCTTCGACGTGGCCTCGCCACCGCGAGCTCACCCCAAAGAGGAAGCACAATCTCATGAACGTTGCAGATACCCTTCGAGGTCTGCTCCGACGCTGGTACGTCACCGTGCCCGGTCTCGTCCTCGCGTTCGCTCTCGCCGTCGCCACCTATGTGATGGTTCCGCCGGTGTATCAGCGCACCGCGACCCAGCTGCTCATGCCGGGCGAAGGCACGGTGCCGCCGGGAGCGACGAACCCCTACCTGTACCTGGGTGGGCTGACGCAGGCCGCCGACATCGTCGTCCGCGTGATGCAGTCCAACGAGGTGCTGGGCCCCGTGGCGGAGAAGCACCCGGACGCTGAGCTCAAGGTCGCGCGCGATTCGCAGGTGTCCGGCCCAGCGATCCAGATCACGGTCACGGCGTCGAGCGATGCCGCGGCGGCGTCCGCGCTCGATGCGCTCGTCGATCAGACCGGGGTCGTGCTCGAGCGTCTGCAGACTCAGCAGAAGGTCACCCCCGACGATCAGATGCGGGTCGCCACGCTGACGGAGGACACCCAAAGCACCCTCCAGCAGAAGAACCGGCTGGTGCTCGCCGCCGCGGTCGGATTCGCCGCGGTGCTGCTGACGCTCGTGGTCGCGAGCATGGTCGACGGTCTGATCCGACGGGCGCGACGCTCCGGACGCGGCGGGGTGCGAAAGCGCGCCACCGCGATCGCGGCAGAGGACGTTGATGAGAGCGCCGCGGAGGTCGACGCCGATGACGTCACGCCCGATGCCGTGGTGGCGGATGCCGAGGGAGCCGACGGCCCGGTGACCGAAGCCGCGACGACGGATGCCGAAACGGGCTCCGCTTCGAAGACCGCGGCCGAGGCGGCGGTCGATGAGCCGGTGGAGGCGGACCTCGACGGCTTCGCGCCGTCCGCCGAGGAGGTCGACGCCGACGACACGACCGACGATGCCGACCGCCCGCGCGTGGGGCGTCTCTCACGCTGATCCGATGACTCTGCACAGCGAAGCGCCACCGGTTGCGGTGGGGACCACGGGGATACACGAGAGATCGAGCGGCGTGAGCGCCGCGACGATGCTCACGGTGTACCTCGTGT